>Ga0208696_1000039_pt1 | contig 128162 bp, 99 predicted proteins | sample Sb_taG_9_FD_187711 | JGI IMG/M metagenome (GOLD analysis project Ga0208696, IMG submission 187711) | Peat soil microbial communities from Weissenstadt, Germany - Sb_50d_b_LC metaG (SPAdes) (version 2) | ecosystem: Environmental > Terrestrial > Soil > Wetlands > Peat | place: Germany... | reverse complement strand
AAACCCGGATCAAAATCTGTCAACTATGTCCCCGGTCTAAACTGTCCACTAGGTGCCCGGCTGGACAAGTGGGAGGAATATAAGCCCCGCAGGGGCGCAAGACGGGCTACGACACAGACTCCTTCGGGACTCACTTGCTGCCTCGCCCAGGGCTTACGCTCTGGGCTAGTGAATGCCGACGCTGGGCGGCTGCTTTGACGACTGGCCTGAAATGTTGCCCTGCCGCCATCAAGAGAAACTCAACAAGTATTTGATAAATCCCCGTCAGGATTCGCGCCCGGGCTTGCTTTTGCCTGGCAGGCCAGCTGGATTCTCATGGGTACGCTCGCGGAACGTGCCGCGCATGCCGGCGGCCAGCTTGACGCTGGACTCGCCGAAGCGGTCGCGCAGGCGGTCGGCGGCAGTCAGCGCATCTTTCCAGCGCTGCTGGCGGGAACCATCGAGCAGATCAATCTGATCAGGCTGAGCGGTCGTGAATGAAGAGGCGTGCACACCCAGCAGGCGAACCTGCGTCCCCTTCTTCCAGTTCTTGCGGAACAGCGCCCGGACTTGCTCAAAGATTTCAGTGTCGAGCTGCGTCGGTGCCGGCGGTGTGTGAGCGCGCGTAATCGTAGTGAAGTCCTTGTAGCGAAGTTTCAGCTGGATGGTCCGTGCGTAGTAGTTGGCCTCTCGCAGGCGGCGCCCCACCATTTCGCTCAGGCGCATCAGCGTGGCTTCCAGCTGGCTGAGATCAGCGGTATCTTCGTTGTAAGTGTGCTCGTGGCTGATGGACTTGGCGCCGACGTCTTCCCCGACTTCGGTATCGAACCAGCCCCCGGCATCTTCGCCGCGGGCCTTGCCTGCCAGCGCCAGGCCCCATTTGCCAAAGCGGTCTTCGAGTTCGGAATCTTCGAGCTTGGCAAGATCTTTAACTTTCTGAATGCCGAGCGTGTGCAGTTGCGTCTCCATGACCTTGCCGACGCCCGGAATCTCGCGCACGTCGAGCGGCGCGAGAAATTTCGCTTCCTGACCAGGGACAATCCAGAGCACACCGTTAGGCTTGGCCTGCGCCGACGAAACTTTGGCGATCAGGCGCGAGCTGCCGATCCCCACCGAGCAGTTCAGACGCGTTTCGGCTTTCATCCGCTCGTGCAGCGCGTGCGCGGCCTTGAGCGGCGGGCCGTGCAGACGCTCGGTGCCGGTCATGTCGAGGTAGGCTTCGTCGATCGAGGCCATTTCGACCTGCGGCGAAAATGCGCCCAGAACCTTGTAGACCTTTTCCGAGCACTCGCGGTAGCGTTCGGGATGGCCATCGACAAAGATGGCGTGCGGACACATCTTGGCCGCCGTGCGTAGCGGCATGGCGGAATGCACGCCGAACTTGCGCGCTTCGTAGGAGGCGGCAGAAACGACCCCACGCTCGTCGCGCTGGCCGCCAACCACGACGGCCTTACCTTGCAGCGAGGGATCGTAGAGTTCTTCCACGGAGACGAAGAAGGCGTCCATGTCGACGTGGAAAATAGTGCGTGGGAAAGCGGGCTGGTGGGCGGCAGCCATGCTAAGCGAATTCTAGCAGCCGTGTGGGCGCTCCAAAACGGAGCGCCCCCGGTCCCCGGCAGCCTGCCCATGCAGGCCGGCAGGGTAGACGAACTCAAGCGGCTTAGCTTCCCGACCTCGGCTCCGCGACTTGCTCCGCCCGCCGGCGACGGGCGCTGGGCAACATACCGCCTTCAACGGCTTGGCTCGAATCGACCTGAATCGCGGAGGCCTTCCGAACAGGGTGAGATAGCAACTGGCTGAGCTGACCGGCCAGCGAGCTGGTTTCGAGAGCAGTTCCGGCTTGCACCTGCGGCAGAACCGGCAATGGCTTCGCTTCGGTCTGCTTGACCGGCGCCGGCGACGGCTGGGCTTGCGACGTCACCTGATCGGGCCACGGGTTGTACCAGTCCGGGTTGACTTCCTGTTGGCCGTACAGGCTCGTGGTCATCAGGAAGAAGCCGGCGAAAGTCATCCCCAACAGCATGCGCTCGGTTTTCATGAGAATTGCCTCCAAATTATTGAATCTGGTGGAGATTGCCTTCTTCCGTTGCCCTTACTCCCCACATCTGGGTGCGATATTGCCTGTCCCGGTAAAGAATGTCCATGGAGCCGTTCTGAAGCGATCTGAACTGATCTTAAGAACCGATCTGAAGAATTGGTTCGCGGATCCGCATTCGCAGGCAGGACGCTGGTAGAATGGAGAGCGGCGCATGGCGGGGCGCGTCGTCAGAATTGCCGCCCGCATCGTCTTCTTTGTGGGCGGAGCGGTCTCAATCGCGATCGGCTACCTGTTCTGGTCGATGCGCGGCACCGGGCTGCCGTATCAATCCGAGTGGCCCATCTTCGCCGGTGTCCCGCTCATCGCCGGTGCGGTCAGCGTGATAGCCGCAATCCTTCCGCGGAAGTGGACGGCCAGGCTGTGCCGAACCGCTCCCGACGATCCGACGCTCTTGTCACTACCGGGCAAGCCCTGGGTATTCCTTGCGGCAGTCTCGTATCTGATCGCGCTGGCGTTTTATTTCACGCCACTTGGCTGGCATCCCGGCCTGCAGTCGACGTTCTCGCTGTGCGTCGTTTGCGGCATCTCGACGTCGATTGATCCTTCCGACCCCTCGCTCCTATCGATTCTGGTCACGCTGGCCCCCGTGAACGCGGCAATCTACGGCTCCATCGGGCTCACGCTGGGATACGCCAGGCTGGCTTTTCGCCGACATCGTTGAAGACAGGCCGGGTGGTGAGCGCTGCGGCGGGGGTCAGAACTCGGGCCGCACGGGATAGTCCACGATGATGGCGCGGCCGTCGCTGAGACCTTGATCGAGTGGCGCGCCTCACCGGGGACGATCGCGACAATGCCGGGGCGGGCGATCTGGGCGACACCATCGATCGTGACTTCCAGCTCACCTTCGATCACCTCGTACACTTCCTCCTGAGGATGGTCGTGTTCATGAATGGATGCACCGCGCACGAAATCGTAATGGGCGAAGGTCATGCTCGGCGAGTGGAAGTATCGCCCGTGCCACCCTGGCAGGCGCTCCACCACGCGGAGACTGGTGACGTCAACAAACGGCATAGAGGACCTCGACGGGAGGCATGCTAGCACAGGTTGATTGCCGCTTCGGTTGAATCGCGAGTTGTTCCGGGTGTCGCCGAAGCTGGACGGGCGGCTTCGGATATGTGCTCGAAGGTTGCCAGGCGTTGGCGGCGGCTTGCCGCGAGTTCAGACCAGCACTTTCTCCGGGACGGCTTGCGGCGCGGCATGCATCTGCTTAACCCGCTCGTAGATCTTTCCGTACTCGCGGGCCGACGCACTCCAGGAAAAATCCTTGTTCATGCCGTTGCGCATCAGGACTTGCCACGAGGTCTGATCGCGAAAGGCCTGCAGTGCCTGCTTGATGGTGAGCAGCAGCGACTCGCCGTTGTACTCCGTGAACTTGAAGCCGGTTCCCTTCCCGCTGCGCGCGTCCCAGGGTTCGATGGTGTCGTCGAGGCCTCCGGTGGCGCGGACGATGGGGACGGTGCCGTACTTCAGGCTGTAGATCTGGTTCAGGCCGCAGGGCTCGTAGCGCGAGGGCATAAGGAACATGTCGGCGCCAGCTTCGATCTTGTGGGCAATGGCGTTGTCGTAGGCAACCTTGACGGCAATCTTGTGAGGAAACTGCTTGTTGAGACGAAGGAACATTTCTTCGTAGGTCTTGTCGCCGGCGCCGAGCGCGACGATGATCATCTCCTCGCGGGCCAGGCGGTCTGCGATCTGCGCGATGAGATCGAACCCTTTCTGTGCAGCGAATCGTGAGACGATGCCGATCACGGGTAGCTTCGGATCAGCTTTGGTGACGCCGAACGCGGCCAGCAAATCCTGCTTGCACTTGGCCTTGCCGGTAAGGTCCTGCGGCGAGTACTTGGCTGCCGTGAATTTGTCGGTCTGCGGACTCCACTCGTCGTAGTCGACGCCGTTCAGAATCCCGGTCACGGTTGAGGCGCGGTCGCGCAGCACGCCTTCCAGGCCGAAGCCGTATTCGGCGGTTTGAATCTCCTGGCTGTACTTGCGGCTGACCGTGGTGACGAAGTCGGAATAGGTCAGCGCGCCTTTCAGGAAGTTGACCTGGCCGAAGAATTCCATTTTCGACATGGTGAACAGGTCCCAGGGCAGCATGAGCAGAGGAAGAATATCGGGCGGAAACAGGCCCTGGTAGCCCATGTTGTGGATGGTAAAAACCGTCGCCGCCTCGCGGAAGGCCGGGTCCTCGGCATAGACGGTACGGAGCAGAATCGGCACCAGAGCCGACTGCCAGTCGTGGCAGTGGAAAACCTGCGGAACGCCGAGAATCTTCGAGGCTTCGAGCACGGCGCGCGAGAACAGCGCAAAGCGTTCGGCGTTGTCGGGATAGTCGCCGGCGGGTGTGCCGTAGAGTGCATCGCGATCGAAGTATTTGGGATATTCGACAAAATAGAAGCGCACGCCCCCATGGCTCATTCCGCCGACGACGGAAGCGAAGCGGTACTTGTCGTCAAAAGGTATGGTGATGCTGCGCACGATGGTGGGCGGATCGGCCAGCTTGGTCTGGCGATAGCGCGGCAAATAAACGCTGACCTGATGGCCTAGCGAGGCCAGCGCCCGAGGCAGAGCTCCGACCACGTCGGCCAATCCGCCGGTCTTGGAAAATGGAACCCCTTCCGAAGCAACGAATGCGACGTGCATAAGTGCGAAACCTCCAGAGTGCGTCCGTCCGCCGCGCACGCTATGATGAATGTGTCTCGGGGCCGTGGTCCAGCCGTCTTAAGATGCCTGGACCGTGGCAAGTCTACTTCCCGGGTGGGTGAGGGTCAATGTGCCAAAGGTAGCTTCCGCCCGGCGTCCGCAGGCAAAACCCAAATTGGGACAGCACTTTCTGGCCAGTGACGACTTGGCCGCGCGTATCGTCGACGCCCTGGGAGACATTTCCCAGAGCACCGTGCTCGAAATCGGGCCCGGCCGCGGCATCCTGACTTCCCTGCTGGCCAAGCGAGCGCGGCGGCTGATCGCGGTGGAGTTGGATCGGGTGCTGGCGGCCCAGCTAAGGCTCGAGTTCGGGATGGCACGAAATGTGGAGATTCTCGAAGCCGACATTCTGGCCATTGATCTGGATTCGCTCTTCGGCCCGAAACCCGGGCTGGGGCGGCCAGGCATTGAAATCAGGCCAGAACCGGTGAAGGTGGTGGGTAATCTTCCCTACTACATCACATCCGATATCTTGTTGCGTTTGTTTGAGTTCTCGAAGTACTTCGACAGCATCGTGATCATGGTGCAGAAAGAAGTGGCGGACCGAATCGCGGCCGAACCGGGCAGCCGCGACTATGGGATGCTCTCGGCAACGGCGCAACTCTACGCCCGCGTGGAGAAGCTGTTCACTCTGCCGCCAGGAGCTTTCGTGCCTCCGCCCAAAGTGCATTCGACGGTGCTGCGGCTGAGCATCGAGCCGCGGCAGGAAAAACTGGATGTCGCGGGGGACGGCTTTATGGATTTCCTGCGCCTTTCGTTTGGCCAGAAGCGCAAGACGTTGTGGAACAACCTGAAGGCGAAATACGCCGGGCCTGCTCTGAAGCGCGCTCTCGCCGAAGCCGGCGTCAAGGCTACGGCACGCGCGGAGACGCTGAATCTGGAAGAGAGCGCAGCCATTTATCGTGCCTTGCGCCAGGAGCAGGGCGCTCGTAGCATCTTGTCAAAGAGGTAACAGGTCAGCTTCGGCACAACCACTGTCGAGCTTCGCTCGACCGGACAGCCGAGGGCGGCTGTCCCTACATGGGTCTAACCGAAAGGAGGGCCTATGGCTACTACCACCCTTCGTCATCCCGCGGTCGCGGGACGATTTTATCCCCGGCAGGCTGAGGAACTGCGCGCAGAAGCAGCGGCATATCTCCAGCACGGCGCTGCCAGCGAGCCTGCAGCCAGGGCCATCGGCTGCATTGTTCCGCACGCCGGCTACGTGTATTCCGGACACGTGGCCGGGGCGGTATTTGCCCGGATCGCGATTCCGCAGCGCTGTGTAGTTCTGTGTCCCAACCACACGGGCATGGGGCGCGCGCTGGCGATCATGAGCGAGGGGGCGTGGGAAACGCCGCTCGGCGCAGTGCCGATTGACCCGGAATTGGCCGCGGCTTTGAAAGCAAGCTGCCCGCTTCTGCACGAGGATTCTGCGGCACACCGCGCAGAACACGCCGCCGAGGTCGAACTGCCCTTCCTGCAGCTGCGCCAGCCTGAACTGAAGTTCGTGCCCATCGCCCTGGGGACAGTGCAGCTTGAGCCCATGGAACAACTGGGGAAAGCATTGGCTGAAGTGATCGCGGCGCAGAACGATCCCGTGCTGATCGTCGCCTCGAGCGACATGAATCACTATGAGTCGGACGCCGTTACGCGGGTGAAAGATCATCGGGCGATCGAACGTATCCTGTCGCTTGACCCGCGCGGCCTCTACGACGTGGTCACGCAACAGGACATCAGCATGTGCGGCTTCGGACCAGCCGTAGCGATGTTGACCGCGGCCCGGCAGCTGGGCGCTAAGTCAGCACAACTGGTGAAGTATGCGACCTCGGGAGACATTTCCGGCGACCGGGATATGGTGGTGGGATACGCCGGGGTGGTGGTGGTCTGAGCCGGGCCGTGACTGGCACACGATAAGCCTGCCCCACCAGATTTTGTCATCCTGAGCGAAGCAAGGACCGATGCACCTGGCTGGGGAGTCCATAGGTCCTTCGCGTCAGAAAACGCCGCTCCGGATGGCCGCTTTGAACTTCCAAGACAACCGCACAGAGCCGACAAACCGCGGCCAAAACCGGGCATTTGTTCACGTACATCGGTAACTTTCTTGTGCCCCAGGGGGCCATTAACCTAAACCCAAAGAACAGGCTTGGGGAGGACTGTCTAATGGGTGACCGATATTGGCTCTGGGTGGGCGCTCGTCTGCTGATCGCGGTTGCGATCGTAGGCTGGGCAGCCAGCTACCTGGGGAGCGGAAGCGGCGAAAAGGAGTTTCAGAAGACGCTGGACGCGATGAAGCAGGTCCATAGCTTTCGCGCGGCACTGGTGGCCACCCCCTACACCCAGCGTAACGAAATGCTGTGGGAGGTAGACTGCGGGCGCAACTTCGTCCACCACCAGGAGCATTTCACCAACAGATGCAGCGGCGACTCTCCGGCTTGCCAGAATGTAGACATGACCCGAGAGGAGTTGGATTGGGCGGTCTACGAATACGAGCGCCAATCCGATGGGTCCTGGGCAGCCAGCCGGCACCCGGCAGGCAATCAGACGAAATATCTTTGCGGGCATCTCGCGGATGGCACGGACAGCAACCTGCTGCCGCCGATCGCGACCATGATCCGGCGAGGCATTATCCAGAAGGGCGACAAGAAAACGGTGAACGGCGTTCGCTGCCGCGAGTGGCTGGTCACAATGAAGGGCGCTCCAAGCGGACTGGAGCACGACACGATCTGCCTGGGCCTGGCCGACCGCCTTCCTTACGAGTGGACCGTCGACTGGGAAAATTCGCGCGCGTCGTTCTCCGACTACAACGCCACAATTCCATTTGACCTGCCCGCAGAGGTGGTCAAGGCGACGAACACAAGCGCATCGAACTGAAGGAGGGCGCAACCCATGAGCTTGAAGTCATACGCATCCTTATCCGCCATGAATTCTTTCGCGATCGCGGCCTGCCTGCTGCTCGCTTCTCCGGCCATTTCTGGGCAGAGTTCGCAGGGCGGGTCCCTGGCCGACGCAGCTCGCCAGGTTCGCGCGCAAAAAACGGGCCAATCCGATGACGGTGCGAGCCGGGCGCAGGCGGTTGCGGCCGAATTGTCCGACGACCAGAACGACAGCGCGCCGGGCGGTTTCAAGACTTTCAACGCCGGCGATTACGCGCTGTGGGTCCCGGCTCCGTACAAGGTGGAAGGCACCGACAGCGCCGGCGTCGTTCTTTCCGGTCCCATGATGGGCGTCAGGCACGCGCTCGTCCTGGTAGGGACGCCGGTGGCAGCCCATTGGCAGAATGACGACGCCGCGTTTGAAGACACCGCCACCAAGTTTGCCCACCTCTATTCCGATTCGGCGCATTGCGCAAAAGTCACGATCGCGAATCACACCGCTTACCAGTGCGGCTTGGCGGCGGCGAATCTGCTAGGCAACCAGGTCGGAGGCAACGCCGTCTTTGTGCTGGGCTCGGGCAACATCTATCCGGTGTTCTGCGTCAGCCCCACCGCCAGCCGTTCCCGCGACCTGATCAACAATCCGCGCGCTTCATCGAGCATCAAGGACTGGTCCAGGGAGACGTTGGATCGCGAGGACCAGGATACGCGGCGTGTCTGGCAGCAGTGTGATTCGGTGTTCCAGTCGTTTCGCCTGAAGCCGACGGCGCAACCGGTGGCGGAACAAGCCCACAAGAGCTCCGGCGATGCGGCCCGAGGTGCGGCGCTGACAGGCCCCGGCCAGACGGCAAAGCTTGTCACAACGGACGCCCGACTAGCCGATGAAGCCCCGCGCGCGGCAGTGGTGGAAACCGCGGCGCGGACCAACCAGGGTCCGGCGCCAGCGACTGAAACCCCAGCGGTCTCCGGCAGCGCGCCGGCAGCACTCGCGGCGCCAGCCGGCTTCAAGGCGCAGCCCTTCAAGTATTGCAAGAGCCAGAACCAATGCTGGGACGCGTCGTTCTATGTACCGGGCGAGGCTCAACTGGTTAGCTCCGACTGCGGGCAGTACGCGTTCGCCATCAAGGTCAAGGGAGAACCGTTTCTCTTGATGGCGGGACCGAATGCGGGCACCTGCAGCGGCCGCGCTGGCAATGACCCCAATCTGATCCGGTGGAAAGATCTCGCGGACCCGGAAACGGCGCGCGCCCCGGGAACGTCTTCGACCATCAGCAGCCTGCTGGGATCCCTCGCCGGCAAGTCGGCCAGCATCACCACCATCGGCTTCAGAAAAGGGCTGGTCGAATGGATGGGAAAGCGGGCTGAAGTCGAAAGCAATGGAGTTTCGGTGGTGGTGGGCTGCATGGCGACTCGGGATCATTTCTACGACGGCGATGCGGCGTGTTCCGCGTTAATTGAATCTCTGCAACTGCCATGAGCGCAAAGTTCGTAGTTTGGGGAGTGCAGGCCGCGGTCCTGTTCGGCCTGCTGGGCAGCATCGCGTGGGCACAGGACCCAGGTGATCAGCCGGCCTCGCTGGGCGATCTGGCCCGCCAAACGCGCACCCAGCGTGCCGCGGCAGAAGGCACATCCAGCAAGGCTCAGGAGCTGGTCGACGAAATGCAGCAGGAGCAGGAAGCGCTGGAGAATGCGCCCGCCGGCTTCAAGAATTACGATGCCGGAGACTACCACCTGTTCGTGCCCTTTCCCTACACGCTGGAAGGACGTGAGAACGGCGGACCTGTGCTGCTCGGCTCGCGCATCGGGCTGACGAATACCGAGGTGATGGCGGGAACGCCGATTCCGATTCCAGCCAACATCGATGATGTCCATCTGGCGGGTTTCGTGACCGACATCGCCCGAAGGTACTCGCCGGGCGGCCGCTGCTTCGAGGTGACGGGCGCGGCGCGCAAGACCTTCCAGTGCATTCTGGGAGAGACTCAACTGTTGGGCCGTTCGGTATGGGGCAACATGGAGTTCGTGGTCGCGTCGAACCGGGTATTTCCGGTGATGTGCGCCAGCCCCGACGATCTGCGCCCCTGTCAAACCTGGGACAGCAGCGGCTACTCCACCTGTGATAATCCCTACAAGAATTACAAGAACTACAATTCAGTGTGGACTGATCCGCGCAACAATCAGGGCGCCATCCAAACCAGGAACCGGGACGCGCAGACCACGGCGCAAGTGTGCGAGCAGGTGATTTTCCCGTCGATCCAGCTGAAGGAAGACATCGTGGTCCATCCGGCAACCATCGCAGAGAACAAGCCTTCTCCAGCCGTACCGGTGGCGGCGCAGACGCCTGCAACTGGCAGCTCTGCGGCGCAAGGGGCGTCGCTGGCGGACCTGGCGCGGCAGACGCGGCAGGCGCCACATGGCACAGCGCAAGCCACGCTCGACAGTGCGGAGGGAAAAGGCAATGCACCGGCAGGCTATCAATCCTTCGTTTTCCAGTATTGCTTCAATCCGCAGCAGTGCTCGGAAGCGACGATCGCCATTCCGGAGAAGGCGGAGGTCGTAACCCGCACTAACGGACAGTACATCTTCAAGGCTGCGGTCGACGGTGATCCGGTCCTGCTCTACGCCGGGCCGGCGGACGTGAACGCGCCTTACCGCAGCTTGACCGATCCCGACTACATCCGGATCCGCGATTTGGCCAATCCCAACGGGTGGTCGCGCGAGAAACCCGACAGCGTGAGCACGCAACAGATGACCATCGAACGCAGAACGGCCGTCGTAACCCGCTTTCGCTACCAGAGAGAACAAAACCACTGGTGGATGGGGGAACGGGTGCTGGCCCCGACCTGGAGCCCGCAATTTCTGCTTGGGTGTACGGCTCCGGAAGAACATTTTGCCGACGCCGAAGCGATCTGCGACACGCTGGTGAAATCGCTGCGCCTGCCATGAGACGCGCGCTCGACATAATCCGAGGGTGCACCGGCGCAGGTCTGCTGGTGTTGCTGGCGAGCCTGTTTTCCGTGGGACAGGATGCGGGACAATCGCCGGCGCTCGGGGATGTGGCCCGCAGCACGCGCCAGGAGCACGCGTCTGCCGGTCATGTCCCGGCCAGGCAGGTCACCAATGAAGAGGAGGATGGGCCGCACGCCGGTGGAGTCTGGCGCTTGCAGTTGTGCCCGCTTACGCCGTGCTATCAAATCGCCGTAACGCTTCCCCGGAGCCCCAAGTGGATTCGCCCGCAGGGGGAGCCGCGGCCGGTGCTCATCCCTCTGGTTGGGCATGAGGACGACTTGAGCCACGCCATTCGCGTGTATGCTGCCGGGTCGGTGCCGCCGGTGTATTTTCTAGACCGTGCCCAACGGACATTTCTGCAAGGATGGTTCGCCCTCCCGGAATACTTCGGACAGGGAGCGAGAATCGTGCGCAGTGAGCACCTGGTCATTGACGGCCGCGCGTCACTGATTGCCCACTTCACCATCACCAGCGGCACACTCCAATATCGTGGTCTGAGCGTGCTCTCGACTACGGGCGCCGGGATTTTCGGCTTTGCCTGTGTGTTTCGCGACGAAGATGCCAAGACGGCGGCCAGCATCTGCGATGCGATCGTGAACTCGGCCAGGACGCAGACATCACAGCAAGCTACGCCGCGAGCGCGAGCGTATCCAAATTCCCCGGGCTATGGTCCCCCCGGCTACTATCCGCGCTACTATCCGCCGAACGATCCACCCGAGGATTCACCCGACGACGATGACCCGGAATAGTCCGACAATTCGACGAATGCAGCGGATGCTGCCAACTTCCGTGGCCGTGTGCCTGGCAGCGCTGTTGAGCGCCGAGTCGTTGGTGCTCTTGCATGCGCAGCCAGCGCAGGAGCCGCACAGGATCATGCTGCAGGCCGACCTGAAACCGGGAACCGTGTTGCGCTATGAACTGGAAGCAGCGGGTTCGTTCCTGCCCATCAGCGATTACAGCGGAGCGATCCTTAATCCGCCGCGCGGGCCCTGCGACTATGCGATGGCGGCAATCGTCACGCTGCGACCGCAGGCAGCCGACAAAGACGCCAATACTCCGGTCGAAGCGAAGTACAGCGAAACGCGGATCACGAGCCTGCGCTGCGCGCTATTCTCTGAAGCGGATTTCCAGAAGCGTCTTGCCGCTTTGCAGTCGACGCCGGTCATCTTCCGCGTCGGCCCGCATGGCGAGACGGCATTGCCCGGCACTCGGCACGGATACTTCAAGTATTGGGACGGAACCAATCTGCTCGAGAAAGTCACCCAGGATCTGCTGCAGACCGAGTTCTCGCCCCAGCCCGTCGCGCAAGGTGAGTCGTGGAAGCCGCGTGGGCAGTTCGCTTATTCGCACGACCGCGTCCTGAAGGATCTCGAGTTGAGCGGGTCCGATCTGCGCTATCGGAACATGGTGCAGGTCGACGGGAAGGACTGCGCGCGGGTGACATCTCAATACGTCTTCTCGCCCGTAGATCTTCCAGCCATGGGCACGGCGATCGGAGGACGCTTTGTGCCGGCGGCCGGAAACAACGCAGTGGCGGCGGTTCTACACATCTCGCTGCTGCTCGATACGGCGAACCACCATGTGGCGTGGCTGCAGCGGTTCGAGACCGTCGACAACAAGCTGACGCTGGCGTCTCCCTATGACGACAGCGATCTCGCCGGCGGCAAGGCGAGCGAACCGGACGAACCCCAGGGCGATGAACCCCAGGACGGTCAGAATCCCATGCCCGATCTGTCGAGCATGCGGTCCGACAATCCGGGGCGCTATCCCTTCATGACCTTTCATTTCCAGGAGGAAGCTCGGGCGCGGCTATTGCCGGAAGAGCGCTCGGCGGAGTGGTTGGCTGCGCTGCAGCGCTTTGAGGCGACTCCCGAGCCGGAGAGCGGCACGACGCCGGTTCCGGCGACGAAAACGCTTCTGCCCAACCCCATGATTCAGGCAGCGAAACCGGCAGTGGTGAAACACACGACGCGGGTGGTCGTTGACTCCGACTCGGTGGTGGCGACGCCAGCGGGGTTCACGCGCTACGAGAAAGGCCTATGCCGCGACCAGTGGTTTTGCGCAACCGTATCGGTGGCGCTGCCGGGAGAGGTTCAGATCTCCGAAGACACGCCGCTGCGCACCGTTTATCTGGCGCGCCAGGGAAACCTGCTGGTGAATGTCGCGGTCGGCCCTGCCCTGGATCGAAAACCTTTGGGTCTCACGGAAGACGAGGAATTGCAAAAGCAGGCGGAGTACTATCTGGCAAACTACGTCTGGCTGGCGGTGAAACCCGGCATTGGCACCAGTTCTGCGAGCGCGACGCTCGATGGGTATCCCGGGTTGATCACCGATTTCAACGCTACCCAGCGCGATCTGGCCAACATTCACGGCGTGCTGGGGCTGATGCTGACGCCGTGGGCGAAGATTGTGCCCGTGAGCTGCAGCTCCGATCATGCAGCGTCAGAAGAGTTGAAGACGGTGTGCGAGAAAGTGATTACGACGGTGAGTTTGAGAAGATAAGGCTTCGCATTTGTCATCCTGAGCGGAGCGGGGCGGTGAGCGAAGCGAATCGTCCTGCGGAGTCGAAGGATCCCTACCTCCGCATCGGGCCTTCTTTGCTTTCTTTTCTGGGGATCACTTCACAGTTGTTTTGCAGGTAGAGATCCTTCGACTGCGCGGGCTTCACGTTCGTGAAGCCCCCGCTCCGCTCAGGATGACATTCTCGCGAGGAAGGCCGTCTAGGATGAAGGCCGTCTTAGCGGTGCGCTCCGCCGCTTGAAACGTGGCCCGATGACATACTGCCCGAACTGTGGGAGATCGGAGGAGGCGCGGCACCATGTCCTCCTTGAAAACCGCCCATCCGCCCCGAGCTAGCCGAGAATTGCGGTGCGGGATGCACAGCTGCGAATCCGGTTTTTGCGACCTGGGTGTTCAGGTGCTTCAAGTTCGAAATCGATCCCCGGGAAATGCCCAGCCCCGCTGAACCCGCCCGCAGAACAACGTGCGATGACATGTGAGTGAACACCGGCCCACCTCGCCCCACAACCACCGTCTTGGTCGTGGTCGCCGCCGGAATGATCGGGGGATGGAAGCCAACCGGGGTTGTGCCCACAATCCTCGGGGCCAGTGCGAACGAATTCCATAGTCCCGGCTGCCACATCCAGCCGAAGCCGGGAACGAACATCCAGTTGCCATACATGTACGGCATCCATCCCCAGGGATACGCCGACACGAACATGTAGCCAAAGCCGGGATACCAGGACCACGCGCCATCCATGAACGGATCCCAGCCGATGCCGGTGAAGTATGGCTGCCACATCATGCCGTAGCCGGCCACGTTGGTGTAGCCGCCGTAGTAGTTCAGGTCGCTGACGCCGTATCCGTAGGGTGTGGAGTTATTCTTCGCGTACTGGTCGTGATAGGAGACGGCTTCTTTGTCCCAGGAATCGAGGGGTTCTTCCTGGATGTTATTGGCTAGCGTGTACTTATCGTCATTCGCCGGATCAAAGGTGGCCGTTTTCTTCTTTTCCACCGGAACCTTGCCGGAGGGGCCTTCAATCTCGACGTCGCCTTTAAATACGGCCAGAGTGGCAGCATCGGTCGATGTGTCGACGCGGAAGTGGGCCGCGTGATCGAGCGCCACTTTCTCGCGCGAGAAGTTCAGGGTAAACTCGTCACCGCTCTTACCCAGCCAGTTGACGTAAGCCATGCCCTCGACCAGATTGACCGTCGAAATATGCTTGCCCGCCTCGGTCACGTTCAGAGTGCTGAATTCCAGCGTCGAGTTGGGAGCCAGGCGCAAGGTGCTGCCGTCTTCGAACTCCACTTCGGCGCGGCCATTGCCGCGCGTGCGCAGCTGGGCTCCTTGCGTGACGGGAAGATTGAGGAACGCATTCTCAAATCCCAGGCCCGTGTTCTTGTCGATCTGAACCGATCCCTGCACATCGCTCAGGCGAACGATGCGGGCTTGGGAATCGGCCAGAGCGGGCGGCACGCAGACTGCGGCCGCAAGAAGAACCAGAGTAATTCTGGATAGAACTAGCTTGGACATAACTGCCCCCGCGGATCTTCTAAGCTATTAGAACACGGTTTACGCGCGGGAGTTGTCACACCTTGGTGCACTGTTCTTGTGGCCGCAGGGGTTAAGCCGGGGGCATCGGACGCGAGCTGTTTCGTGGGTGGTCAGCGTCCTGCCGAAGCGCCCTTGGCCATTTCCATGATGCGTTCCGCTCGGGCCCGGACCACATTGATGACCGAGCTGTCGTTGTAGATCTCCTGCAGGACCGGGCGGGCGGCGCCCAATTCGCTGAGTTCGCCGGCGTGAGCTTCTTCTTCCATTCGCCTCAGTTCATCGTCGAGGGCCAGCTTCTGATAGCGGTGATAGTAGGCCAGGCGGCGGCTAAATTCCATGGTGGCGCCGACCGCCTGAAAGAGCGCGGTCAGTTGCTGCACGGGCGGCAGCGCAGAAAAATTGTAAGTCGCAGAGGAATTGCTGTGGCCGTCGGTGTAGGTGAGTTTCTTGTTGCCGGTGAAAGCCAGCTTGTGATTGCCGGAGTCGATCTTGCCCGAAAAATAGTGGGCCTGGGCAGCGAGTTCAAAGACGCGGGCGCGGGTTGCGCCGGAGAATGTGAAGTCGGCCTGATAGTTCTCAGTGTCGTCGGAATCGCTGGAGATTTTCCCTAAACACTCGTATTTGGCGTGCCCGTCAGCCTGCACGGAGATGGAGTAGTGTTCGGGCTCGGAGCCAGGGAAATCGAGCGCAAAGGTGACCGTGGCGGGATCGGCGGCATAGGCCGGGAGAATCGAGAGCCAGGCGCACCAAACCACCAATGCGATCAGGAGCGCGCGGATTCTCCGCATGGTTCTGCCGACGCCAAGCAATCCTGTCTCACCGATTTGCCGCATCTTCGCTGGATAGCCTGCGCAGTGGCCTCGCCACTGCGGGAACAGAGAATTATGCCAAAACTTCCATTGTGTTGGATGCTAGCGACCCACGGCGCGCTGCCGGGTGAGCGTTGCCACGGTGTGGAGATGGCAAATGGCGATCGCCAGCGCGTCAGAGGCGTCCATAGGCTCGGGGGGCGTGGAGAGCTCGAGAAGCCGGGTGACCATATGTTGCACCTGCTGCTTCTCGGCGCGACCGTAGCCCACGACCGACGATTTGATGGTCAGCGGCGAATATTCGGCGACTTCGAGGCCTGCTGAAGCTGCAGCGAGCATGGCGACGCCTCGAACCTGGCCGAGTTTGAGCGCCGATTTCACGTTAAGAGCATAGAAGACGTCTTCGATGGCGACTTCGTCGGGCTGGTGCTCGGAAATAATGGCGCCAAGCTGCATGTAAATGCGGGAAAGACGCCGCGGCAATGCCTCGCGTGGGGAAAGCTTGATGGCGCCACAGGTCAGGCAGCACAGTTTCCCGGCTGGTTCCATTTCGACCACGCCGTAGCCGGTGTACTCTCCGCCGCAGTCAATGCCGAGGACACGCATTGAATGCAGTGTATCGCGGAAGGTGAATCAGTCCTAGCGGGCAGGATTATGCTCGGCGCCGAGACTGTGGCTGACTCTCACCAGGTCACTGCTTCGGATGGGCCTTGCGGAACAGACTGTGATTGAGCGGCAACGCTCGGTCCGAACCCTGGCGTAGGGTATTCTGCCTGCTGGTGATTCGATGAGCAGAATCAGGATTGAGCCTGCCACCGCCGCCAATGCGGCCGAATGCGCGTCAATCCTTAGGACGACCCGAAAACATTCCCTCCCGTACTTACCGGACCTCCATACGGCGGAGGAAGACGTCCGCTTTCTTTCCGACCGCGTTTTAGCCGATGACAGGGTTTTGGCCGCGCTGGATGAAGCAGGGAAGGTCGTCGGATTCATTGCCTTTGGCAGGGGGTGGGTGAATCACCTCTATGTGCTTCCTGGATTTCAGCGGCTCGGCATCGGCAGACGCTTGCTTGAGGAAGCAAAACGGCAATGCTCGGGGCTCAAACTCTGGACCTTCGAGCGCAACACTGGAGCGCTCCGATTCTATGAAAGCCAAGGATTCTCGGTCGTGAAGCGCACCGAGGGTACGGAAAACGAAGAAAAGGAGCCAGACCTTCTACTGCAATGGGGTCGATAGCTCATCGTTACAACTTGCGGTGAAGATCCTTTCGACGCCTCACCAGGCCCAAGCGTACGCATCCACCCGCGGGTCGGCGCCGGCGCTGAGCACGCCCGTCTCCTGGTCGACGACGATTCCTCCGTTTGATCCGAGCGACCACGCAGGCGTGACGCGCAATTTGTGGCCACGGGCGATCAGCGCTTGCCGCGTGGCCTCAGGGATGCGCGCCTCGACCGCCATGTCTCCCGGATACATGGTGTGCGGGAAGGGCGAGGCCGGGAAGGCCTCCGACGACCAGCGCGGCGCTTCGATGGCCTGCTGGATGTTCATGCCGAAGTCGACCATGTTGATCAGCGTCTGCATGGTGCGCATCACCTGATCATCGCCGCCGGGGCTGCCCAGGATCGCGTAGGGCTGGCCGTCTTTCATGACGAGCGTGCTCTGCAGCGTGCTGCGCGGGCGCTTGCCGGGTTCGAGCGCGTTGGCCTCACCACGGACGAGTGAATAGTAGTCGCCACGGCAGTTGAAGAGGACTCCGGTATCACCCATGACCACGCCGGTACCGAACAGGCTGTGCAGGCTGGGCTCGAAGCTGACCATGTTGCGATCTTTGTCGACGACAGCGATGTAGCTGGTATCGCCGTCGTGGCGGGCGTTGCCTTCGAGAACCTCGTGGACCGGCCGGTCTAAGGCTGAAGCGTTAGCTGCAAACCTTTCCGGCGATCCTGGGCGCAGTTCCAGCGACGCTTTGGCGGGATCTATCAGCTTGCGGCGTTCGCGGGCGTAGTCTTTCGAAAGCAAGCCATCGTAGGGAATCTTGATGAAATCCATGTCGCCGAGATATTTTTCGCGGTCGGCCATGGCCAGCTTGATGGCCTCAACACTGGTTTGGAGAAAGTCAGGGCTGTTGTGGCCCATGGCCTTCAGGTCGTAGCCTTCGAGCAGATTGAGCGCGATCAGTTCGGTCGGTCCCTGGCTGGCTGAAGGATTCTTGTAGATCTGATAGCCGCGGTAGTTGACGGAAACCGGCGCCTCGACTTCGGCGTAGTACGCGGCGAAATCTTCGTAGCGGAACAGGCCGCCGTTGGCTTCGGAGAAGGCCGCGAGATCGCGGGCGATGTCGCCTTTGTAGAAACGATCGCGGGCGGCTTTGAGCGCTTCGTGCCGGCCTTTGGACTGATTCGCCTTCTCGGCTTCCACCAATTTCTTCAGCGTGCGCGCGAGATCGGGATTCCTGAGAATCTCTCCAGCTTTCGGCGGCCGTCCGTTCGGCAAATAGACTTTGACGGTCGTGGGATACTTGAGAATCTTCTTCTCTCCGGCAATGTAGGAAGCGCCGCGCTCGCTGAGCGGGAAGCCGTTTTCGGCCAGGTCGATGGCGGGCTCGAGCACCTGCGCGAAGCTCATCGTGCCCCAGCGGTCGAGCAGTGTGTACCAGGCATCGACCGCCCCGGGCAGGCCGCCGGAGAGCAGGCCGTCGCTCTCGGGAATCTTGCCACCGTTGTTTTTCTCGTACCACTCAATAGTCGCGAGCTTGGGCGCGCGGGGCTCGGCATTGATGGAGTAGACCTTCTTGTCCTTGGCGTTGTAAACGAGCACGACCGCGTCGCTGCCCATGCCGTTCAGGGAGAAATCAGTCACGCCCAGCGCGGCTTGGCCGCCGACGGCGGCGTCGAAGGCGTTGCCCCCCTGGGCGAGAATGCGGCGCGCGGCTTCCGTTGCTTCGGCCTTCATGGAAGCCACGGCGGCCTGGCGGCCGCGGATGACGGGGCGCATCGTCTGGCCGGAGTCAGGGCTCTGGCTGAAAGCATGCGGAACGAACGCTAGAAAGAGAAGGAAAGCAACCAGTGTCGCAGCAGTCATGGATGATCGACCTGACATCGGCTAGGCACCTCGCCGGAATTGCGAGTGCAGTTTATCGCGGAATGGGCGGAGATGCTAACCGACAGCCGTCGAGACTCTCAAATAGATCACAAGCAAAAGAAACAGAGTCAAAAGCGGCGGACAGGAGTGTCCGCCCCACATGAACCTGCCTAGCAGCATCTTGGCCGGCGTGCGTGGCTGGCTTCCCGCTCGCGGCAGAATTCGGCGTAGGCGGCCGAGGACGACTCTATCTGCGCGCGACGCAGGAAACGGGCGTAGGCGGCTTCGTCGAAAATCTCGCGCAGAACTGCGAGCACAATTCGCGCGGCCTGGATCAAGCGGCTCATACTTCGCCCTCCGCCAGACGCGTCATCACAAACGGCGTTTCTTTCACTCTCGCGTCTCGCGTGCCGCTCAACACTCCCATCCACTGGCGGATCGATTCGATCAGCACCAGCGCCACCATGAGCACCAGAATTGCGGTGACCGCGGCATCCAGGCGGTTGTTGAAGATCAGGCGGGCGGTCGCGGCGGTTGCGGGTCCGGCGGCCAGGGCGTGCGCCTGCGCCAGAAAGCCGACGCGCGGATCGGGATCGAACACTTTGTGCCACGAAGCAGTGAAAGTGACCGCAACCAGCCAGATCAGCGGAATGAGCGTGACGGCGGCATAGCGCGTGCGATGCAGTTTGATGATGATCGTAGTCGCCACGCACAGTGCAACCGTCGCTAAGAGTTGATTCGCGATGCCGAACAGCGGCCACAGCGAGTTGATCCCGCCCAGCGGATCTTTCACGCCTTGCCACAGGAAATATCCCCAGGCGCCGACGATCAGGCCGCTGGTCGCCAGGATCGACGGATACCAACTGGTGCGGCCCAGCGGCGCGTAGATGTGACCGAACGCATCCTGAATCATGAAGCGGGCGACGCGCGTGCCGGCGTCGAGAACGGTCAGGATGAACAGCGCCTCGAACATTACGGCGAAGTGATACCAGAGCGCCATCATGGTTTCGCCGCCCAGACTCTGGGAAAAGATGTGCGCCATGCCCACGGCAAAGGCGGGTGCGCCACCGGTGCGGTTGAACAGCGTCTGCTCACCGACGGCATGGGCCAGAGCCTGCATGTCGGCGGCGGTGACGGGAAATCCCCAGCTCGAGACAGTCGTCGTAGCGGCGGCTGCCGTCTGGCCCACGATCCCGGCGGGACTGTTAATTGCGAAATAAACGCCAGGCTGCAGCACACAAGCAGCGATGATCGCCATCACAGCGACCGCTGACTCGGCCATCATGGCGCCGTAGCCGACGAAACGAGTCTCGGTCTCGCGCGCGATCAGCTTCGGCGTGGTTCCACTGGAAATCAGGGAATGGAATCCGCTGATCGCGCCGCAGGCGATGGTGATGAAGGCGAAGGGAAAGATTTTTCCGGCAAAGACCGGGCCGGTGCCGTCGGTGAAACGAGTGAGTGCGGGCATGTGCAGAGTGGGATGCATCGCCACGATGCCGACGGCGAGAAGCCCGATCGTCCCCAGCTTCACAAATGTGCTCAGGTAGTCGCGGGGCGCCAGCAGGAGCCACACCGGCAAAGCGGATGCGGCAAATCCGTAGATCACGACGAGGATCGCAAGGCTGGGCGCCCGCAGAGTGAAGATGTCAGCAACAGTTGGGTTCAGAGAAGCCCACCGCCCTCCCCAGATGGCCAGCAGAACGAGAATGAATCCAATAACAGAAACTTCAAGAACTTTCCCCGGTCGAATGCGGCGCAAGTAAAGCCCCATCAGCAAAGCGATGGGAATGGTCATGGCAATCGTGAACGTTCCCCAGGGGCTGTCTTTCAGCGCGTTCACAACAATCAGCGCGCACACCGCCAGCAGAATCACAAGAATCGCGATAACGGCGGCGTAGGCCACAAAACCGCCCACGCGGCCGATTTCTTCTTTCGCCATTTCGGTGAGCGACTTGCCGTCGCGGCGGACGGAGAACAGCAGAATGACAAAATCCTGCACGCAGCCTGCAAACACAGCGCCGCCGAGCACCCACAACGTGCCCGGCAGATAACCAAACTGCGCCGCCAGCACGGGGCCGACGAGCGGGCCCGGCCCGGCGATGGCCGCAAAGTGATGGCCGAAGACAACCCACTTATTGGTGACCAGAAAGTCGCGGCCGTTCTCCAGACGCTCGGCCGGAGTCGCGCGCAGCGCGTCGAGGGCGAGAATCTTGGCCGCCACGAACTTGCTGTAGAAGCGGTATCCCAGGGCATAACAGCACGTCGCGGCGACCACCAGCCACATGGCATTGAGCGGCTCGCCACGACGCATCGCGATCACCGCCACGGCGCCCGCACCCAGCAGGGCGACGGCTGCCCACACAAAAACCGATCGGGTTCTATTCATGTCCGCCGAGCATTGTGGCGAATCCGAGGGCGGAGTGCAAACACGATCCCTAGCCCCGCGTCGAGGATGCCGATCCGGCACCGCATTTTGAATGGCCTCCATAAGAATTTTGAATTTTGGTGCGGAAGGCATTCGCCTTAAGATGCGGGCAGATGGGGTCTCTCCAGGGGGTGGGTGTGATGAGAGCTTCGATGCTGGCTACGCTCGCAACAGTGCTGCTGATCGTGGGCCCGACGGTCGCCCAGGACACGGTCGCCCAGGCCAAAGACAAGTCCGGTTCCTCCGGTGCGAACGCTGACTCGGCTGGACCCTCCAAAACGCTGGCCGTATCCGGCAAAGTGAGCAATGACGGCAAGACGCTGCTCACCGACATCGATTCTGAGTGGGCGGTGAGCAACCCTGAAGCTTTGAAGGGTCAGGAAGGCCGCCTGGTCACAGTGAAGTGTTACGTGGACACGGAGAACAACCGAATCCACGTGTTGTCTGTGAAGGGAGCCGTCCCGCATCCAACATCCTCCATCAGGTACGGCGATTCTGCCCTTCGGCGCTAAGTTCGTTGCGCTGGGCACTCGCCCCAGGGAGTGTCTCCGGTTCCAGCGTCCCTCGATTTGATGTTAATCTAGTTCTTCCAGACGATTGCTCCCCTTGTCTTCCGGGCCATTTCGTCCATGCCCCACCCGGGGTGCATTCCAAGGAATCCGTTCCGAATTCATACTGGACTGGGGTGCAAACCATGAGAATTGGCATACTAACCGGCGGAGGCGACTGTCCCGGCCTGAATGCCGTCATCCGCGCCGTGGTGCGCAAGGGAGTCTTTCACTACCACGACGAATTTTTGGGTTTCATGGAAGGATGGCGCGGGGTCATCGAAGACCAGACCATGCCGCTGGATCTGGAGGCGGTAAGCGGAATATTGCCTCGCGGAGGAACCATCCTGCGCACCTCGCGGACGAATCCGTCCAAGAAGCCCGACGGAATCGATCGCTGCCTGGCCACGCTCGACAAGCACAAGATTGATGCCCTGATCGCGATTGGAGGCGACGACACACTGTCAGTCGCTCAGAAACTCCACGAAAGAGGCGCTAAAGTGGTGGGCGTCCCTAAAACCATCGACAACGACTTGGGAGGCACCGACTACACCTTTGGATTTGACACAGCTTGCAACATCGTATGCGAGGCGATCGATCGCGTGCACACTACCGCCGAGGCGCATAACCGCGTAATGGTGGTTGAGGTTATGGGGCGGGATGCCGGCTGGATTGCGCTGTACAGCGGCATTGCCGGCGGCGCCGACGTGATTCTGATTCCCGAGCGGCCGTTCGACGTGGACAAGGTGGCGGAGTCGATTCGGCAGCGCCATGAGCGTGGGCGGTACTTCTCGATTGTCGTGGTGGCCGAAGGCGCAAAGTTTTCCGGCGAGAGCGGTGACGGGGCTCCGATCCTGCAGGACATGGGCAAGGACGAGTTCGGCCACGCCAAGCTGGGCGGCGTGGCGAATATTCTGGCCCGCGAGATCGAGAAGCGTACCGGCTACGAGACCCGCGCCGTGGTGTTGGGGCATATCCAGCGCGGCGGATCGCCCAGCGCCTTTGACCGGGTTCTGGCGACTCGCTATGGCCTGGGCGCAATCGACATGGTGCACCGCGGCGAATTTGGCTGCATGGCGGCGCTCCGCAACAACAAGATTGTGTCTATCCCGCTGAAAGAGGCGATCTCCAAGAATCGCGTCGTCGATGCAGAAATGATCCAGATTGCAGATGGACTTTTCGAGGAGATCGGGGTCAAGGAAGCGGCCAGCAACTAAGACGGGTGCAACGGGCTGTTCGACGGGCCTCGCATCCGCTTCCTGATCTCTGCGCCGGGGCGTAAAGTAGTGCCGGACTCGCCCTCTCGATGCTGAACGTCTACCTCCGGATTGCGCCCGCGCTGCTGCCTGCGATTGAGCTGGCGCTGATGGTCGGCGCTGGACTGCTGATCTTCCGATCGCGGCGCACAGCCGCTTCCGCTAACACTTCCTCTTTTCGCTCCCTGGAACTCAGTTTCAATCGGCTGGCGCGGCGCAAGCGGTTCGCGGCGCTTGCGGTTGGCGTGGGAGTGATCGCGGTGCGGGTCGCGCTGATCCCGCTGTTAGGGATCCCCGAGCCACGGTTTCACGACGAATTCAGCTATCTTCTGGCTGCCGACACATTTGCGCACGGCCGCATGACCAATCCAACCCCTCCGATGTGGATTCATTTCGAGACCTTCCACGTCATCGAGCACCCCACCTACATGTCGATGTACCCGCCGGCGCAGGGACTGGTGCTGGCGGCGGGGCAACTGCTGGGGCGTGCCTGGATAGGACAACTGCTGATCACCGGAATGTTCTGCTCGGTGCTGTGCTGGATGCTGCAGGCCTGGCTGCCACCCCGCTGGGCCTTGCTGGGCGCGCTGCTGGCTGCGCTGCGGCTCGGCATTCTCAGCTATTGGATGAACACGTATTGGTGCGCGTCGGTGGCCGCGCTTGGTGGCGCGCTGGTTCTGGGCGCATGGCCTCGCCTGCGCAAGCGACCGTCCGCAAGCCAGTCGCTGATCCTCGCCAGCGGGCTGGTGATTCTGGCCAACAGCCGGCCCTACGAAGGATTTGTCTTCGCCATCCCCCTAGCGCTTTTCCTGGGGGCCTGGCTTCTCGGGAGCGGTCGTCCACCGCTCGGGCAATCCCTGACGCGCATAGTTCTCCCGATGTTCGCGGCGCTTCTAGTGGGAGGCTTGGCGACAGGCTTTTACTACTATCGCGTGACCGGCTCACCGTTTGTGTTGGCGTATCAGGTGAATCGCGCTCAATATGCGACGGCGCCATACTTCATTTGGCAGTCTCCACGGCCTGAACCGGCTTATCACCATGCCGTGATCCGGGACTACTATCGCTGGGAACTGGGAGAGTTTGAACGAAATCGTACGCTTCGGGGATACATCGAACGAGGAGCGGAGAAACTTGTCGCGTGGTGGCAGTTTTATCTGGGACCGCTGCTGACGGTGCCACTGCTGGCTCTGCCCTGGGTGGTTCGTCACCGTAAGATGGCGCTGCCGCTTCTGCTGTGCGGCGTCATGATCGCCGCGTTCTCTGTCCAAACGTGGACCTTTCAGCACTACTTTTCCCCGGCTGCAGGCGCGCTCTACATTCTGCTGGTGGCGGGGTTGCGGCACTTGCGGCTATGGCGGACACGCGGCCGCGCCCTCGGACCGGGTTGGGGACCAGCGATCGTTCGCGCCATCCCGGTGATTGCTTGCGCCATGATCGTTGTTCGAGTTGTCGCGGTCGCGACCCACACCCGCATCGAGCCAACGTGGCCGCGCGGCAACCTGGAGCGGTCGGCGATATTGCGGCAGCTTAGGCAATCGCCGGGCGAACATCTCGTGATCGTTCGCTATGGCCCGGGCCACAACAGGGATGAAGAGTGGGTGTGGAACGAGGCATCCATCGATCAGGCCAAGGTTGTGTGGGCGCGAGACATGGGAGAGAACGGGAACCAGGAACTGCTGCAGTATTTCAAGAACCGCCACTTCTGGCAGATCGACGGCGATAGCGCCGCGCCCAGGCTCGAGAACTACACTGTCGCAATGTCTCCGGACTGAGTCTCCGGACTGAGCTCTGGTATCGTCGCGCAGGTTGTTGAATCCGCGCCGCCTTGCAGATCAGAACCAACCCGGGCCGCTGGTTGACGGCCAAACGCCTGCGTGCGTACGGCACGATTCTGGCCGTGTGTCTGTGGTCGGTCTACGTATGGAACCTGGCTACGCCGGGGCTGCGTGACCGCAGCGGCAATCTCAAGGGGACGGACTTCCTTCACTTCTACACGCTGGGGTCGCTCGCAGTTGAGCATCGCGGCAGCGATCTGTACGACATGGACGCTCAGGCTGCGCTGGCGGCACAGCGCGTACCAGCGGCCGCAGGGACTCGGTACTTGCCGCTTTATCCGCCCCAGGTTTCACTGTTGTTCGCACCATTGGCGCATCTTTCGTACGACTGGGCGTTGGCCCTGTGGTGGAGTGTCAGCGCCTCCATTTACGGCGCGTGCTGTTTCTATATCTGGCGGGTGTGTCCACGCCTGTGCGGGTACGGCGCGCTGGTTGCTCTCCTGGCAGTGGCATTTCCCGGCTTTTTTCACCTGATCGCCTGGGGCCAGACGTCGGCGCTGGCGCTCGCCTGCTTCACCGCGATGTTCTTTCTGCTGCGGGAACGGCGTGAATTTCTCGCCGGGTTGGTCCTGGGATGCTTGATCTTCAAGCCGCAACTGGGACTGGCCGCAGGCATCGTCTTTGTGGCGGCCGGCGCCTGGAAAACTGTGCTCGGAGCAATCCTCTCCGCGGTGGCGCAGCTTTCGACCGGAGCTTTCTATTACGGCACGGAGCCGCTGCGTCGCTGGGTGCACATGATGCTCAATGTGCGGGGAGTTCTGCCTTTGCTCGAACCCAGGCCTTACCAGACCCACTGCCTGCGCACGTTCTGGTCTTTGCTGATTCCCTGGCCGGGTCTCTCTTTTGGCCTGTATGTCGCAAGCGCCATCGCAGCGCTGGGCATGGCGATCGGGTGTTGGAGGCGGAACGGCACGCCTCTGGCTTTGCGTTATTCCTCGTTGCTTCTGGCAACGGTGCTGGTGGCGCCTCATCTTACCGTCTACGACCTGGTGGTCCTTGCTCCGGCGTTTCTGCTGCTGGCTGATTGGCTGGCGGGCCAGGGCTCAAGCCCGGTCAACGGCTGGCTCGGATTTCTCTTGTATCTGGTCTACATGCTGCCGCTTCTCGGTCCGCTTACGCGATGGACGCATGTGCAGCTATCGGTCATTGCCATAGGCGCAACCCTCTACGCGATTTTTCAGCTACGGTCTCAAGAAACTGAGCCGCAGAGAACGGGGAGTTGAGCTGAGAGACGCGGAGAGACCCTAGCTGGCGGCAGACTTTCCGAAGAGAAACGTCAGCGCCTCGGGAAATCTCCGCGCCCACGCGGATTCGTGATGCGGCGCTCCTTCCTCGACGACCAGCTTAAGGCGCCGGTCATCAAGTCCGGCACGGCGGAAGATGCCGGCCAGTTCGCGCACATCGTCCACCACGCTCTGATCTCGATCGCTCCGTCCGAGTTCAGCTGTGCCGGTTCCGAGGTACACGCGTTCCGGCCACCGGCTGACGTGGCGGCTGTCTTTGATTGCCTGCCGGTTGGAGGCCCACAGCGAAGGACTTTCCAGAAGCAGCCGGCCAATCAGCCCGGGCTGCACCGACGCCGTGTACAGAGCAATCAGCGCCCCCAGCGAAGAGCCGCCTAAGCCCGTATTCTGCGGCCCCTCGGCCACGCGATAATTTCGCGAGACAAATGGCATCACCTCTCGGATCAGAAAGTTGGGATAACGAGTGCCCTGCACGCGCAAGATGACGGGCTGCAGCGAACGGTGCGGCATGTATTCGCGGAGACGTTCTTTGCCAGCGTTGTCCACTCCGACGATCAGCAGCGGCGGAATCACGCGTTCGCGGATCAGCCGATCGGCGGTCTCATCCGCGCCCCATTCGACTCCGGTGAACGAGGTCGCGGACTCGAACAGGTTCTGGCCATCGTTCAGATACAGCACCGGATAACGCCGATCTGCGTTTTCGGGATCGTCATATCCCGGAGGCAGCCAGACCCGCAGGAAGCGGGTGTTGCGGAAGATGCGGCTGCTGAATCGGTGCAAGCGCAGGTCGCCAGTCGCTCCCTCGGCGCGCACAAAATCTGGCGAGACAGCAGTCTCCCGCGCTTCACTTGTCTGGATTTCTTCCATCAAAATCGATGCGCTCTCAGGATACAACAGCGGTGCGAACTCACGCTGGCGCACTCCGGACCTTCACGACAGCCGCGAGCAAGCAGATCAGCGCGATGAGGATCAGTGAAATCAGGCAAAGAATGCACCACGTGGTCAGAACATAAGCTTCGACGTAGGTCAGGTACAAGGCAAAGGCCAGGCCGGCGATGGCCGCGCCCAGAAGGCGGTTTGGAGTATCGGGGCGCGATCTCCACCAGGTCGACAAGACAAACAAGGCAGCGTAGCCGGCGATTCCGATCGCGGCCACCGGAATTCCTTCAATGCTCGAGTACTGGCTGCGATTCACGATGTCGCAATTGAACTTTTCTCCGAATTCGCAAAACTGCGTCGCCGACTTCGCGTAGTGCCGCTGCAACGAGATTGCCGAGACGACCGTTCCGGCCAGCGACAGAAGTGCGATTGCCAGAAAAAAAATACGGTTTGCGGCAGTGCCCGCGGAAGAAGGTGGCGCGTGGTTCACGGCAGGTGGCACCCGGTCTTGTCGGCTAATTCACTCAGAGAAAGGACTCCTTCTTTCGGCGGATTCGTTCCAAACTGCCAGCTGGGGAAAAGCTTGGTTCCCGCGATTTTGCACTCGGGCGCCATTTCCGATGAGCCTTTGATGGCGCATTCCACGTAGGGCACGTAGCGAAACGATGCCCCGAACATCTCTTTCTGCTCGGCGCAGTGCGGGCACCAGTAGAGGCCGTACATCTTCGCTTGCTTAGAAGCCAGACATTGGGCGAAGGAATCGTATCTGTGATTTCGGTAGTAACGGCCTGCAGCAAAGGCAGTTGCCAGCAGGATCAGAACCCCGCCCCACTTGAGATATGTTCGAGTCTTTTCGCCCTGATCCGCGCTCTCGCGCTCCTGTTGGCGTTTTCTTCTTTCCTCAGACATTTCTCAATTCTTATATCACGGCCCTCAGACCACGACGTTCAGGGCACCGGGCAGCACGTCGAGTTTCTCACAATGCAGCGTCAACACTTCCCCATCGACCATGACGTCGACGGGATGATCCAGCTTGAATTCGACCCGGCGCGCCGCCTGGCGCTCAGCCATGGGATGCTTGACGTGGGTGCCGTCGTAGAGCGTCGGAAGATTGCGAATCAGCCCCAATCGACCGATCGGCCCCCAGCGGACGTATTCGACCAGACCGTCGTCAATCTGCGCCTGGGGGGCGATCATCATGGTGCCGCCAGTGAATTTGCTATTGCTGAAGGTAAGGAACAGGCAGCGGCGGTTGTCGAATTCGGTCGCGCCTTCAACGCGAACCTGGAACGGGCGACGGTTGAAGCGGGCCAGAGTAAGAAAAATCGAAGTGACATATCCCAGTTCTCCCCAGTTACTGAAGCGGCGGGCGCGCAGCGTGGCCACGTCGGCGGAGAAGCCCAGGCTCAGCAGGTTGATGTAGTACAGCACTCCGGCGCGGTGGCGTAGACGAAGCACGTCACAGGCGCGGCGGCGCCCGGCGAGCAGCGCATCGATCGCGTGCTCCACGCCGCGGTCGCTGAAATCGCGCAGAAATGAATTCCCGGTGCCCAAGGGGAGGAATGCCAAGGTCGGACGCTCGCCGTTCAGGGCCTCCGGGTACAAGCCGTTCACAATTTCGTAGGCAGTACCGTCGCCACCCACGGCGACAAAGTTGCGCACGCCCCGCCCATAAGCAGACCGCGCCATCTCGGTGGCTTCGCCGCGAGCCTTGGTCACTGCGACCTTGACCTCGACGCCGCCAGCACGCAGCCGCTCGAGCGCCGGACCAAGCAGTTTGTGGCTGCGCCCGCCGCCGGCAGCGGGGTTCACAATCGCGAGATAGTTTTGGCGCTGGTCATTCATTTGGTGCCGAGGGCAGGGTTCGGGACCCTGTTGTGGCAGGTACGCGGGCAGAGCCTGCCCTGAGCTTGTCGAAGGGAGTGCCCGCGCCACACCGCCTCACAGCGACGCCATTGCGTTCCGGTCCACGCTCTTTCCGATTTCTTCCGCCAGCAGTTGCCGCTTGATCTTCATCGACGCAGTGCGCGGCAGATCCTTGTCCCAGATGAGATAAGCGCCGACGCGTTTGAAATCGGGCAGGCGCTGGTTGCGCAGCGATATCTCTTCCAGAAGCTTGGTGTCGAACTGCTGGTTTGGTTCGAGCCGCAGAACCAGAACCAATGCCTCGCGCCCAAGTTCCTTGCTTGGCCAGACATAGTTCGCGGCAAACACACAGTATTCTTTCACCGGCAGGCCGTCAAAAACGTTTTCAATATCCTCCGGATAAATGTTCTTTCCGCCTTCGGTGACGATCATATTCTTCTTACGCCCGAACATCTGCAGGTGGCCATTGCGGTCAAAGCGGCCCAGATCGCCGGTCAGAAGCCAGCCGTCAACGATCGATTCCAGCGTGAGCTCGGGATCGTCCAGATAGTGCGACATGAGGGTTTTGCTGCGAGCCGCGACCTCGCCGATTCCGTCTGCATCAGGATTCAGGATGCGCAGTTCCACGCCGGGTAGCGGCTTGCCGACCGTGTCAGCGCGAAACGGCTTCAGATCGTTGAGTGTGAGCGCCGTGCCCGCTTCCGTAAGACCGTAACCGTTGACCACCGGAATGCCCAGGTCATAGAAGAATTGCAAGGTGGAAGCCTCGATGAACGCGCCACCCGTAATCAAAGCCCGCAGTTCGCCGCCGAATCCGCGGTGCACGCCCGGCAGCAGCATGCGGCTCAGCCTCACATGGGGCCGCCGGCGGGTCAGCAGCTTGTTAGTCGCGATCATCGAATCCAGGATTGCCCGCTTCCACGAGGGAAGTTCGTCGAACTTGGCGCGCAGGCCGCGCTCCAGATTCTTGACGATCATCGGAACCAGCGAAACGTAGGTGATGCGATAGCGCAGGAAAGCGTCGCGCACGAACTCCGGGCGCAAGGTGCGCAGGTGCACCACACATGCGCCGCAGACGAACGGCCCGATAAAACCAACCATGAAATCGATGGCATGATTGGTGGGCAAGATGCTCAGATAGCGCACGCCCGGCCAGAAGGGATACCAGGCCGTCAGGGCCCGGCACTGTTCAAGATAGTTCTCATGGGTGAGGACGCAACCCTTGGGCTGGCCTCCGGTTCCGGACGAGTAGACGATGCAGGCAACGTCATCCCGCTCCCGGGGCACAAAATCAGGAGCGCCTTTGCGTTTGAAGTCCTCCCAACGAAACCCACCCGCCAGGTCCACCCCCAGCGGGGCTTCGGTCACGAGCACGATCTTCGTGCCAATCTTCCCGAAATCCGCGGCCTGCATGATCGCCCGCCACAGGTGGTATTCGACGATCAGCACCTTGGCCTTGGAGTGGGCGAGCAACTGAAGATGCTCAGTCGCAGTCAGCTTGTAGTCCAGGGGTACCAGGACGCCGCCGCAGTAGAAGATGGCATAGGCGGAGATCAGCCACTTCGACTGATTGGTCATGATGATCGCGGCGCGGTCGCCGGAATCGAAGTCGGCGTCCTCGAGCGCGCGCGCCAGGGGTAGCGCGATTTCCTTGAAGTCGGAATATGTCAGGCGCAGCTTCTCGCGATCGCGGTCGGCCTCGATCAGGCAGACCTCGGACGAGTAGCGGTCCAGCGCATCGCGCAACGCCTCGCCCAGACTGGAGTATTTGCGGAGATCGAGCATCAGAAACGTACAATTGTCAATTGCCGATTTGCGATTGCCAATTGGCTAGCTCGCTCCCTCGGAAAATCGGCAATTGGCAATCGAAAATCGGAAATGAGGATCACAGCCTCGCCTGGATCTTTCCGGCCAGCGTGCGGAAGTTATTCACGCCTTGCAGTTCATAGTCAGGCAGTTCGACCCGGAAATGGTTTTCCAGCTTGGTGAGCAAATCCAGGGTCTGCAGGCTGTCGATGCCGAGCGCCTTGAAAAAGTCTTCGTCGGGAGAAAGTCTCTCGCGCGGGACCTTGAAGTGCGCTGCTGCTAGAGCGAGGATTTCATCGAGCGTCTGGTTCGTTGTTTGCATGGGCGTCTGTATCACGACAGTAATGAGATTCGCCTTTTCACTTCATCTGTTCTGCGGACTCCAGATGTTGCTGCGTAGCTGAAAGTTGGGCAGACCCAAGTCCTTTAGCTTCCTCCACCGCTCGGCTTAGTATGGCTATAGCCTTTTTCTTTTTGTGAGTCGCAATCAATAACTGGCCGTAACCATCGTATGCCATCCAGCGGAAGCACGACGAGAACTTACCCTTCTCGACGTCGGGAACGATCCTTTCAAATTTCCCTCTGGCCTCTGAGTAGTAACCACCTCCGAGATCCTCGTCCGCCGCCAGAATGCGGCCAAACATACGGGTCTCCTCTGACGACAAGTTGGCTTTCGGGTCGACACACCCCTGAGAAGGTGTGGGTGCCTGAGCCCAACCCGCAATGGTCGTGACAAGTATAAACAGCAGCAGACATCGAGAAGGTTTCATTCCTAGGCAACTCCTACGGCAGATACGGCTGCGCGTCCGTGCTCTCTACGAATTTCTTCAATCCGGCTTCGACTTCCGGGCGCGAGAACAGCTCGCAGAAGATGTCGATTTCCCGCCGCAATTCTTCATGGGGAATTGGCTTGATGAAGCGTTTGGCGGCCACCGCCGTTTGCCGATCGAACTTGCCTGTCTGCGCGGCCGTCGCTCGTGCTGCGCGCAAGGCTTCGCCTTCGGCGACGACCTGGCTTACCAATCCAATCTGCTGAGCCTTGGTCGCGTTGAAACTGCGGCCGGTGAGCAGCAGATCGCGTACCACGGCATTGCCCAAATCCCGTTTCAGGCGCGGGATTCCGCCGAATCCTGGGATCAATCCCAGCCGCAGCTCGGGAAAACAGAAACGAGCCATCTTGTCGGCGATGATCAGATCGCAAACCAAGGCGAGTTCAAACCCGCCACCGAAAGTTACGCCGTGGACGGCGGCAATCGTCGTCAAGGGCGAAGCATCGACCCGGTTGAACACGCGGTGAATCCGTTCCAGAAAATCGCGCACTCCGCCTGCGGCCTGCGCCTTCTCCATCGCCTGCGAGCGCTGATGGAGTTCGCGCAGATCGGCGCCGGCACAGAAACCAGGCTTCATTTCGCTGTGTACGATAAGCGCGTGGGCGTCTTTCTCAAGGCCATCGAGCGCCGAGGCAAATTGCTCCAGTTCGGTGAGGGAGGCGGACCCGATCTCGTTGCAGGGCTCGCGGTGCAGCGCCAGCTCAATGGTGCCGTCCTGCAGCTGCCACGATAAGGTCTGGCCTTGAACGTTCATGCGCAGTTGGTCATTTTGAGGGGAACAGGTGCCGTCCCTTCAGGACTCGCTTCGTCTTCTCTTACCTTACCCAGCACTTACGTGCTGGGCTATTTCATTCCGCCCCCGGGCCTGCAATCTACCGGCGCTTATTGTGTCGTTTCTTTGAACTGCCAGTCGCAAAAGCCACTCTTTCACGTCGTTTCAAGGCTCGCAATCAGGCGCCAATTCCTTGAACTTTTGCAGTGAAGGGCGCACACCACGCTTCTCTTCTCCAACAGTCAGACCGCCTGCTTCACCCGGTACATCTCTTCGATCTCGCTCTTCATCCGAGACGCGATCAAGTCGCGTTTCAGCTTACCGTTAGCCGTGAGCATTCCGTTTTCGATGGAAAACGGCTCGGGCCGCAGGCAGAATGCTCGCACCTGCTTGTAGTGCGGAAGTTCCGGGTTGATCGCATCGAGCGCTGCCTGCACCTGTTGCCCAATCACGCTTCCCGCAACGATCGCGGATAGATATCCGCGACCATTGCCCACGACCACCACCTGCGGCGTACCGGGCAAGTAGCGGGCGATCTCTTCTTCGATGGTCTCGGGCGCGATTTTGTGTCCGGAGCCGAGGACGATCAGATTCTTGATCCGCCCGACAATCCGCCAGTTCCCGGTCGCATCCATTTCGCCCTGATCGCCGGTGTGGAACCATCCGTCGCGCAGCACGTCGGCCGTTTGTTGCGGGCGGTTCCAGTATCCCGGAAAAACATTCGGACCACGCACCACGATCTCCTCGTTTTGGCCGAGCCGCATTTCGATGCCCGGAATCGCCGGACCCACGCGGCCGGGCACGGGATTGGCGGGATCGTCCATGGTGCAGATGCCGGTCGTCTCGGTCAGGCCGTAGACTTGCAGGACCGGGATGCCCAGCATCCGGAAATAATCCTGAGTCTCAGGCGCGAGCGGCGCAGAGCCACAAATCAGGGCTTTCAGGTTCTCCCCCGCCATCTTCTTGCGAATCGTCGGGAAAACCAGAGTGTTGGCTGCCCACAGCCAGAATGCATCACTGGACTGCGGCCGCTTCTCCTTCTGCCGCTCCCATGCCGCCTTCCCTCGCGAATAAATTGCCTGTCCGATGCCGCCTTTCTGTGCGATTTGCTCGTCGACGGCGCGGCGCATGCGCTCCAGCAGCTGCGGCACATTCAGGAAGTAGTGCGGCGCGGCGGCAGGCATGTCGGCTGGAATTTTCGTCAGATCGGTATTCAACGTGACCAAGCTCCCCCGCAAAATGAAGGTCAGCACGGCGATCCACGAGGCGCAAAAACTGAAAGGCAAATAGTGGAAGACGCGATCCTGGCCGGATCGCCCGCCCATCAGCTGATCGAGCCGCGCCGAAGTGCAGCCCAGCATGAAACCCACGTTAGCCGCGGTCAGCACGACGCCCTTGGCTTCGCCCGACGTGCCCGACGTGTAGATGATGGTCACCGGATCGGCATCGCGTACTTGCGGGCGGTCAAGGGAAACCCCATCGACCCCGGCAAAGATCTCGTCGAACAAGAATAACGGAGGCGCACCGGGCCACGTCTGCAGAATCCCATCGCGCAGTGCGGCGTCGTCACAGCAAACCAGCGATGGCGTGCTGTCTTTCATCATGGCAACCAGTTCCACCGGAGCTTGACGAAAGTACAACGGGACCACAATCAGCCCTTCGGCCGTCGCGGCCAGGTCCATCGCCATCCAGCGCATGCTGTTGGAAGCCAGCAACCCGCAGCGGTCGCCCTTCTGCAGACCTTTAGAAGCAAGAAACGTCCGCGCTTTACGGATCAACTCAAGAAATTCGGACCCGGTCACCGCCGTGATTCGGCCGTCGCGAATCTCCTGCAGAACGGGGTGCTCAGATGCCGTCTTGAGTTGCGAGAATATGTCTCCGACAAATGGCATGGGTTTGCGAAGAGCTGCGCGAATTCAAGTTACAAGCTTTGACCGCTAAGATCGCGAAGAACTGCCGCCAAGGCCACAAAGAAAATCTGCATAGTTCCTTCAGCTATAGGCCGCCACCAACTGGCGCAGCGTGGCGTTCATGGGTGGAAGGTAGTCTTCCCAACTCCACTGCCCTCGGCGTGTGGGGAAGTCTGGATATCGCCGCTGCACTTCCTCTTCGAAATAAACTCCCATCCGCGCCATCCCCTTGAGATTCCTCACTACGGTTCTGGCAATTCCGTCCGCGATTCGATCGCCCTCAGTGGCCAGAGTCTCCAGCGCGGCCAGCAGTCGCGGCTCGAGGTCGGGATCATCCACGCTCATCAGCAGATCTTGATGATCGCGCTCGCGCATCAGGTTGCGAATGCGTTCGTCCATGGTAATGCCGGCGGACGGAACCAGCGCAGGCATGGAGGTCACAATGCCGTGATAGCGCGACGATGCCATCATGTGGCACGCGCGCAGAACGCTGACCAGTTCGTACATGTTGTACTGGTCAGAGGTGAAAATCGGCACGCCGCCGAGCTTCTCCGAGATGCGATTCGCGGGACGCGCGTCCAGGCGCTCGGTTGCCGCCAGAATCACGAATACATTCCGCTTCTTGCGGAACGCGTCGACCGCGTTGGCAATCGATGTCAGGTAATGCTCGTACGCGCGATCGGCCGCAGGGCCGGTGTTATGGAAATACGGCCCGCGATAGTGGCTTTTCTTGTAGGCTCCGGTCAGGCTGTGCAACGCCGCCTTCGCCACCGATGCCTTCACTGGCCACTCGAACGGATTGATGGGGCAGACCACGAGAATCGGCGTCTTGCCGTCCCACCCCATCTGGCGCAGGACAGTTTGAGCGTATTCGGGCGGTCGCGGTTCGAAAGTCCAGGCCGTGTCTGTGCCCAATTCCGTTGGCACTCCGAGTTCGCGCAGCAGCGTTCGCGACTCTTCGTTGCGTGTGATGATGAGGGAATCCTTGCAGTAGCGCCCGCACATTTTCGCCAGCAGCGGATCCATATGGCCGGCCTCTCCGCCATAGCCAATGGAGAGTTTGTTCTGCGCCGCCGCGATGCCCAGCGAGCCGATCATCATCGTCGTGAGTGCGTTGGCGAACTTGCTCTTGAACATGGAGCCCTCGCAGGCCACGACTCCGTGGTGCTTGGGGACTTCGTCGTAAAGGAAAGGCGGGAAAATGTCGGGCAGGCGAACCTGGGTCGTGCCCTCGAAATAGCCTTTGGAGCGCTCGAATTCGAACGTCATGGCAGTGAACTCGACCCGCTCGGCGCTCAGAATATGCCGGATCTGGCGCAACATCTCTTCCACGCGAACGTCCGAGCCCATGTTGCGCGTGCCGTTGTAGCCGGCGAAGAACAGTTTCAGCCTCTCGCCCGGCTGCCAGGGCTTGCCTGCTCCCAGCATCCATCGCACCTTCGAGCGCTCGATGTTGGCGCTGACCCACGCTTCCAGAATGAAGTCCATCATGCGGCGTTCCCTCCTGCAGCCGCGGGCCAGGGCTGGTAGTGGTATTCGAATTGATTGTCGCGGCTGAACCGCAACAAGGGAAAGCTGTATTGCGAAAACGGAACCGGCTTACGGCCCAGCTCAGAAGTCACCCGCGTGTTGTCGAACACCGTGTTCCACACCAGGTAGGGCATGAATACCTTCATGAGCGAAGCGCCGTAGCCGAGCGATCCCTTGCGACTGGAGAGAAAGTTAACCGACCCGGCGAACGGCTTCTCGGTAAATGGCAGAAACACGGGCGGCCGCTTCTTCTGGGCCGCGGCCAGCGCCGCGGTCAGTTCGCGAAACGTCTGCGAACCGGTCCCGGAAGACAGATGATACGTGTCGTACCGCGGCTGATCTTTCTGGTGCAAGGTGGTAATGGCGTCGGCGACAAAATCGACGTTCACGATGTCAACCTTATCGTTAGGCCGAAATGGCAGCACAGGCAGGCCCGCCAGAAACACGAAAGCCTTGACCATGTCGAACTGCGTGGTTTCGGCATGCCGGCTGTCGCCCAGAACGATGCTGGGCCGGAAGATGGTCTTCGGCGTATCCGGCAACAGGACTCGCGCCATGTGCTCGCAGAACTTTTTGGTGCGCGCGTAGGGATCGTAGTCAGACCGGTCCCACTCGATGGCGCGATCTTCGGCCACAACTTCGTTCTGGCGCTTGCCGGCAACGGCCACCGTGCTGACCTCGCTGAAGCGCCGCAGGCCGTGGTAATGCTCGGCGTGGCGGGCCAGGGTCAGCACTTCGAGCGTGCCGCGGAGATTCACATTCAGGCAACTCTTCTCCGACTTGCGGTTCAGCGACGCCGCGCAGTGAATCACCGAGTCGGTGGTGTGCACCAGGCGATCGTATTCGTCGCGATTCAATCCGAACCCGGGAGAAGTCAGATCGCCGCAAAAGATCCGGACCTTGGTCTGCAGATGTTCGTAAAACCGCGGAAACGGCAGATGCATCTGCAGCGCCCGCCACAGCCGCACCTGCGCCTCCTGCGGATCGCGCGCCCGCACCAGCAGGTTCAAGGCTGCGCCGTATCCTTCCAGCAGATTAGAGGCTACATGCGCGCCGATGTATCCGGTCGACCCGGTCAGGAATATCGCCACGTCGCTCCATTGGTCCCGGTTCTCATGGCGTCGCCATTGGCGGGCGCGAGCTGGAAGCTGCGGGGAGCGCGCGCTTCCAGCGGCCGGCCTTCAATCAACGGATAGGTCCAGCGGCGCAGAGCCGGGATGTGAATGTTGATCCAGTACTCCCACCAATCCAGCGACCGCGTGTCGTAGGCGAAGTCGTCTCGCTCCTCGGGCACCAGCGCGTGCGAGAGCTTCTGAATGTTGTCGGCGGCAAAATCGTGTTCATGGAGCAGGATGAACGGCTCGAACAGCTCGATCAACTTCTCCACCCGCTCCAGGTTGCGCTCGGTTTTCACCAGCGGAGCTTTCTTCAGCGGCAGCGGCGACATGATGGCCTGAATGGACTTCACGATGGCCCTCTGCGCCGGCGCGGACATACGGTTGTAGCGCGTCTTCGAAACCGGAATCGCGTCAAATCGCAGGCGCAGCCAGGATTCCAGGCCCTCCTGCGCGCGATAGTGCTTGCGGTGCGCCAGCGACGTGAGTTCGATCGAGCGGCCCATGTCGCAGGGATTGGTCACTGAAGTGGCGAGCTGGTAGAGCGGATCATGCCGGCGTTCCATGATCGCGGCTGCGATCAGGGTCATGCCGGCACAGACGGAGTCGACTGGAATAATGTCGAGACGCTTGCTCTCATTCGAGGGCAACTGCCGGAAGTAGGTCCCCAGCAAGTACGAGAGCGAAGCCGAAGTGTTGATGCCTTCGTTCCAGCCCAGAAACGGTTTCGCGACCGAGGTTTCGACGATGGCAGGACGCACCACCGCGATGGGCAACCCAGCGCCGCGCCGGGCAATCAGCGATTCAGCCAGGCTCTTGGTGAGGGTATACGTGTTCGGCCAGCCCAGGTCTTTCGCGCGCCGGATTCCGACCTCGGTGAGAAAGGTCTTGAGCCAGCGGACGCGGTTCTTGCGCACTTGATTTTCCAGCGCCGCGCCTTGCAGATTCTTCGCGGCGTGCTCTTTGGCCCGCGCCTGCATGCGCAGGCCAGAGGTAACTTCTTCGGTCTCCGCGCGCGCCTCGGCATCTCGAATCAACTCGTGGAGCGAGCCCAATTCCTGCTCGGCATCGAAGTCGGGCAGGCCGCGCGGGTTGTAGTTCGGAATCAGGCGCTCGCTGACGCGGCCATCCTGCTCGCCCGCCACGTAGCAAGTGGAAAGATGCAGAAGCCCGGCGTGATCGGCCGACCGCACGAAATCAAGAATGTTGACCACAGCGTCGGTATTGGTGGCGAGAGCATCACGCAGATCCGGGTTGAAGTCGGTCAGGCCGGAGCTGTTGATGATCAGGTCGAGATTCCTCTGCAGGTAGCGCGCAGTCTCGGCACTCAGGCCGAGACCGGGCTGCGTGACATCGCCCTCTACGACTTCGATCTTATCGCGGAGGAACTCGGGTAAACGGTCTCCGTAGCGCTGGAACAGGGGATCGAACACCGGCGAGTCCTCTACCATCTTCTCGAACCGGCGCTCGGCGGGATTCGACTTCTGGCGCCGAATGAGGAGATAAATCCGTTCCAGACCGGGCAAATCCAGAAGAGTGTTGACCAGCCACACCTTGCCAATAAAGCCGGTGACGCCGATCAGCATGACGTGTTTCCCGGCGAAGGCGCGCCGCACAGAAAAACCTGGGGCTTGCCGCTGTCCGTCAAAATGTACAACCGGCCGTGGCGCCACAGTCACTTGCCGCTCGGCCGGAACCGCGGCCGCTCGCAGCGTGTCCAGGGAAATGTCGAGATGACGCGCCAGCGTCTTCGGAGCGCGGCGGCCATCCGGATTTTCCTCGCGGATGCGCGCGAATGCCCCGCGCGGTCGAATGACGGGGTCAAGCAATCGGCCAGTCGCCATGCCATTGCGGAAGTCCAGCCGGTTCGCCACGATGCGCTTCACGCCCAGATACTGAGCCAGCGGCCGCATCACGTGCTCCAGTCCCTGGCTCACCAGCACTACCTCAGCCCCGGCCTGCACCAGTTCCCGGACTTTTTGCACTCCGCGATCCTTCAAGCGCGGCTTCAGGCGATATTGAAAGAATTCCTCGCCCAGCAAGTCGAGGCGGTCGCGGCTGATTCCCCGCAACGCGATATGCACCACTCTTGTTGCAAATTTGCGATTGGTGGAGTAAAGGAACGGGCGCATCAGCGCCATCAGGAAGATCAACCCGCGCCGCCGGAAGCGCTCACTGAAGGTTTGTGCGTTCCAGGTAAAGAACGCCACCGGCTCGACTACGGTGATGTCGAGCAGGCTGCCCTCCACCCGCCAGTACACGAGGGGCGACGTACCGGAATTGTGGTTTGGCTGGTCCAAATTCGTCTTCGTCCTTACGGCGAGTTCGAGGACCTGGCAGTCACACGAATGCTTATTGTAAACAATTGACAGGACATAGCGAAGCCTAACCGGGCCGGGGGCGTCTCAACTTGAGCAAGCCTCCACCCGGCTCAAGGTCCTTACCGAAGCCGTCACTGCGGTGGTTTGCTCTTGGCGTAGGTTTTGTCGGCTCCGGTGCGCCCGTTGGTCACGGTGAAGCTGCCGTCCGCCTCGGCCGTGACCTTGAGGGATTTGCCCTCACAGTTCTCTTTCACGTTGGCGATGTGGTCGTCGGGAACATTGTGATCGCGGTCGGCCTCGGCCGCATAGTGAAGCTGCCAAAGGTCTTCCAAGCCGGGGGAGTCGTGCACGATCTGCCAGGCCGCGGACTTTCCACCCTTGCGCGCCCCGTTATTGATGATCGCCACGCGCGGATGTACGGCCCACACGATCGCTTTCGCGTTAGAAGAATCTTCACCGTGGTGCGTGACCAGATAGAGATCAACCTTCCCGATGGGATTATCGGGACAGACCAGCTCAAGCTCTTTCTTTTTCGTTAGATCGCCCATGTCGAGGAAGCGGAACTGGCCATAGGTGATCAGAACACCGATGGAACGGGAGTTTTCGGTGTTGTCCTCGGGGGCGGCAGGCTCGGATTTGCAGTAGGGATTGGCTTCTCCCGCTCCCGGCAACGGGCTGGTGATGTGGTCTCCGGAGGCAGTCAGAACGCGAACCTCGATGCCCTTGATGGGAAGCCCCCAGCCCGGTTTCACCACCACGTGAGCGTGGCCGGCGATGGCTTTCTCATAGGCAGCGTAGTCGGTGCGCGGCATCTGCGCGTCTTCCATGTTCGGCCCGTGATCGACGAACGTGCCGATTTTGATGCCGTCGGCCAACTGCGGAACTCCGCCAACGTGGTCGCGGTGGTAATGGGTGATGAGTACGTAGTCGAGCTGCTTGAGGCCGGCCTGGCGAGCGGTGGCCACGATCCGGTCGGCGTCGCGACCCTCATAACCGGGCCAGCCGGCATCAATCAGCAATGATTGCCCGGAGGGACTTATCACCAGCGTTGCCTGTCCGCCTTCGACATCGATGAAATAGATCTGCATCGGCTTGGCCGCGGCGGCGGCATTGGCATGCGGCATGGCGGCAAGAAGAGCAGAGACGCAGAGGACAGCAATCAGCAGTTGACGCATCGCTCGGCACCCGGGTCGGAAGAGGATGGCGAAGATTATGCCACGCAAACCGGCAACTTTTTCAGCGGGAAGACATCCATCCCTGTGGATAAGTCCTGTCACGCCGGGAGACTGACGGTGGCGGGATGTGATAGCCTGTTGCGTCAATTCGTTCCGTGTTTGTACTTGACACGCGAGCGGGTTGGTTACCGAAGCACGACGCGGAGTGGGGTCTGCGCGTGGCTTCTTCGCAAAACAGATTCTTTCCAACATTGGTCACAGCCGAATTCATGAGCGCGATCACAGTTCCTCTGTCTGCCTTCCGAACCCGGGCCACTTCGGTTCTCCGCGACTATGCCGAACTCACCAAGCTACGGGTCACAAGTCTAATTGTGATGACCGCGTGGTGCGGGTACTTCTTCGGAGCGCACAAGGCAGGCAGCCCCTGGCTGACCTGGGGACTGTTTCACGCGCTGCTGGGAATTGGACTGGTATCGAGCGGCACCGCCGCCCTGAATGAGGTCATAGAGCAGGATGTCGACGCGCAGATGCGCCGCACTGCGCAGCGCCCTCTGCCCTGCGGCCGTATGAGCCGTATGCACGCCACGATCGTGGGCGTGCTGGCGGCGGTGGGCGGTTCGATTTATCTGGCCGCATTCACCAATCCTCTGACCGGGATTCTGACTTTCCTGACATCGGCTGTGTACCTGGCAGCCTACACGCCGTTGAAGCGTGTCTCGCCCATCTGTACGTTCGTCGGGGCGTTTCCTGGAGCCATGCCGGGCGTTCTGGGCTGGACTGCGGCTCGCGGCCGGCTGGAGTGGGGCACGCTGGTTCTGTTCGCCATCCTGTTCGTGTGGCAGTTTCCTCACTTCTTCTCGATTGCATGGCTCTATCGAGAAGACTACGCCAAGGGTGGGGTACGGATGCTGCCTGTCGTCGAAGAAGACGGCCGCTCCACGGCTCGCCGAATTCTGGCCTATTCGCTGGCGCTGATCCCCATCAGCATCGTGCCCAGCCTTATGGGCATGGCGGGCAAAGTCTATCTGGTCGGCGCGATCGTGCTTGGTTTCGCGCTTCTCTACTACGGCGTCCGCCTGGCGTTTCTGGACATGCCGATCGCCAGCGCGCCTTCGAAGCTGCGCGCCCGTCACGTGCTGCAGGCTACCGTGATCTATCTCCCTCTGCTCTTCGCCTTGATGATGGCGAATGCCATTCGGTCCTGAGCACAAGTCAGGCTCATCCGTGACGTGTTCAAATCACAGGCCACTGTGATTCCAGTCGTCGTGTCTGCCTTCCTCCAAAGCTAGCCTGAGATGTCTGCGTTCAGGGATTGCTATGCGGGAAACCATCAGGCAGCTTTGGCCGGAGATCGACTGGATCGACGATTTCCAATTGCGTGAACAAGTTACCGAGACCTGGGTGCGCGCGCTCGAGCGCAGCCCACTGACGGCTGAAGACCTGAACCGCATCCCTTTTACGCTGCTGGTCCCGGATTGCCCCATCACCTTCATGGAGCACAAGCGCTGCGTCGTGCATATTGCCCACGACAGCGCCCAGGCGATGCAGGAGTTCATGGGCCGGGCCTTGCCTGTGAACATAGACACGGTGATCGCAGGCGCGATTCTCGCGGATGTAGGGAAACTGCTGGAGTACGAGCTCGGGCCCGACGGCAAGAGCCGACAAAGCGAGCGCGGCGAGGCGCTGCGGCATCCCTTCACCGGCGTTGCGCTGGCGCTCGAATGCGGCGTTCCGGACGCGGTCTGCCACGTCATCGCGACTCACGCTCTCGAGGGCGATCTGGTCAAAAGAACTACCGAAGCTTTCATCGTGCATCACGCTGATTTCATGGCATTTCTGCCATTCAAGAATCCGAGAAACATCAAGCTGAAACCGTAGAGGAGAAATCCTTTGTCATCGCCGAAATCAAGTTCCTTCGCCAGAGAGAAAGAGACAGTCACAGCCAGCATGTCGCGCTGGGCGGCCAGCCTGAGCTATGAGGACATTTCGCAAGATGCGGTCTACCAGGCCAAGCGATTTCTGCTCGACTCACTGGGCTGCGCGCTGGGTGGCTATCAGCAACACGATGTGAAGATCGCGCTCGACGTTCTCGACGAAGTCGCCGGGCCGGGACCGGCCACCGTGATTGGCACCGGCAAGCGGATCGATCCAGTCTCGGCGGCGCTGGCCAACGCGCTCATGATCCGCTGCATGGACTACAACGACATCTATTGGAAACAGGATCCATCGCATCCCTCTGACATTTTCCCGGCAGCGATGGCCTGCTGCGAGCGCTCTGCAGGCAATGGCAGGGAGCTGATTGTCGGTCTGGTGCTCGGGCACGAATTCGAAATGCGCTTCTGCGAGGCCGCGTTTCCGGGGATTCGCGAGCGCGGCTGGCATCACGCTACGCTGACTGCGTTCGTATCGCCCATCGTGGCGGGTCGTGCGCTTCATCTGAGTTGGGAACAGATTCAGCATGCCATCGGAATCTCCGCCAGCCGGCACTGCACACTGGGTGCCGTCACCGCCGGAAAGCTCACCATGATGAAGAACACCGTGGATCCGATGGCAACCCAGAGTGGCGTGTTCGCCGCGCTGCTGGCGGAAAAGGGCTACACCGGTCCGGAACATGTGGTCGACGGCAAGGAGGGGCTCACGCAGGTCTTCAAGCCGGAGTGGAAGCTCGATCTGCTGACCGAGGGCTTAGGCGAGTCGTGGCGCATCACGCAATGCGGCATGAAGGCGTTTCCCACCGAAGCCCTGACGCACACACCGATTTCGGCAGTGCTCGATCTGGTGAAGAGCAACGATCTGCATCCGGACCAGGTGGAAAAGATTCAGATTCGTTCGCTGGCGCGAGCGGCCGACATTCTTTCCGATCCCAGCAAATACGATCCGCACACCAAAGAAACGGCGGATCACTCCCTCCCCTACGTGATTGCGGCAGCGCTGGTCGAGCGTCAGGTCACTCCAGTCCAGTTCACGATGGAGAAGATCAGGGACCCGAAGATTCGCGAACAGCTCATGAAGGTCGAAGTGGTTGCGGATCCTGAGATCGAAAAGGTGTTCCCTGCGCTGCAGCGAGTGATCGTCAATATCGAGACAACCGATGGGCGCTGCTTCAGCAAGCAACTGGACTATCCCAAGGGCGACCCGCGCAATCCGCTGAGCGATCAGGAGATCGAGGAGAAATTCGCCGCGCTGGCGGAGGGTGTGTTGTCGAAGACGGCTCAGGAACGCGTGAAAGAGGCTGTCTGGAAGCTCGAGCGCCTGAAGTCAGTGAGTGAACTGATGACGCTGATGAAGGCAGACGACAGAGCGTCCGCGGCAGTGGAGAAGGCGAGACCACGCCCGAGCAAACTGAAACAAGCTAAGCCGGCGCTCGCATAACCGGACTGGAGTCCATCATGTCCCAGACAGTTGTCGAAAAGATCGCGCAAACGCACATGGCCGACGGGCCCAAGCGCCCGTTGCGCGCGGGCGACTTCCTGTCCATCCGGCCTTTTCACGTCATGACCCACGACAATACATCGGCGGTGATGAGCAAGTTCAAGGCAATTAATGCGAAGAAGATCTACGACCCGAAGCAGCTGGTCTTCGCGCTCGACCACGACATCCAGAACCGCGACGAAGCTAACCTGAAGAAATACCGCTCGATTGAGGCTTTCGCCAAGGAGCACGGAGTCGACTTCTACCCGGCAGGATCGGGAATTGGGCACCAGATCATGGTCGAGCGCGGATACGTTCTCCCCGGCTCGTTCGTGGTTGCATCCGACTCGCATTCGAACATGTACGGGGCGCTGGGCGCGGTGGGAACTCCGATTGTCCGCACCGACGCGGCGGCCGTGTGGGCCACGGGAGAGTTCTGGTGGCAGATTCCCCGGACCATCGAGGTGGTGCTGGAAGGGAAACTGCCCGAAGGCGTGAGCGGCAAGGACGTGATCATCACGCTGTGCGGACTCTATAACCACGACGAGGCGCTCAACGCGGCGGTGGAGTTTTCCGGGCCCGGCCTGGCCAGCCTGTCAATGGATGCTCGCTTCTCCATCTCCAACATGAGCACCGAGTGGGGGCCGCTGGTGGCCTGGTTCCCGGTGGACGAAGTCACAATTCGCTACCTTCGCGGAGTTCAGCACCGGCTCAAGCTGCAAGGTATTGAACGGTTCACGGATGCGGACCTTCAACGATGGATCGATTCTCCACTGCGCCCTGATCCGGGCGCTACGTACGCGGCGCGGATTGTGCTTAACCTCAGCCAGGTTACCCCTCACGTTTCCGGACCGGACACAGTGCAGACCATGCAATCTCTGGCTGAAATCGAGAAGAAGAAGATTGCGATCCAGAAAGCCTACCTGGTTTCCTGCGTGAATTCGCGCGTGGAGGACCTTGAAGCGGCGGCGTGGGTTATGTGCGGCAAGAAGGTCGCGCCGGGAGTCAGCTTCTATGTCGGCGCGGCCAGCGCGTGGGTACAGCAGGAGGCAGAAAAGCGAGGCGTCTGGCAGGCGTTGCTCGATGCCGGAGCGATTCCGCTGCCGCCGAGCTGCGGGCCGTGCATCGGGCTCGGCACCGGGCTTCTGGAAAAGGGCGAGGTCGGCATCTCGGCCACCAACCGCAATTTCAAGGGGCGCATGGGATCGCGCGACGCTCAGTGTTATCTGGCCAGTCCGGAAGTTGTGGCTGCGTCGGCGGTCGCCGGCTACATCACGGGCCCGCGTCCAAGCGCGGATCGCGCTCCAGTGAAGCAGTACGAGGAGTTTGCCGTCACCGAGCACGCGTCCGAGTGCGTGGAAATCCTGCCTGGATTTCCCGAGCGCATACGAGGCCCGCTGGTCTTCATGCCGCAAGACAACGTGAACACCGATGCGATTTACGGCAAGGACTACACCTATCGCGATGATATGACTCCGGAGATGATGGCGCGCGTGGTGATGGAGAATTACGATCCGCAGTTTGCCGCGCGCACGCATAGTGGCGATGTCATCGTCGGCGGCTTCAACTTCGGCACGGGATCGAGCCGCGAGCAGGCTGTGACCTGCCTGAAGGCGAAGGGCTTCCCGCTGGTGATCGCCGGCAGTTTTTCGCAAACCTACCTGCGCAACGCCTACAACAACGGCTTCTTGTGCATCGAGGTGCCGGGACTGGTGGGGTGTTTGCGCGCGCAGTTTGGGAGCGAGATTGGCGGGAAGGAAAAGACGATCATCCCGGGCGAGGAAGTGGATATCGACTTTACCACCAGCACGGTCGCGTGGCGCGGAGAGCGTTTTTCTTTCCCGCCGCTGGGCAGCGTGCCGCAGGCGCTCGTCATTGCGGGCGGCGCCGAGAATGTGGTGGCGAAACAACTTGGATCGATTGAGCAATTGAGTAATTGCGTAATTGTGTGATTGGAGAGACTTCTCTATTGGATTCAAACTTTCAATTACTCAATTACTAAATTGCCCAATTACTCAATTAAGGACAAAATCATGGCAAAGCACACCGTAGTCACCATGCCCGGAGATGGAATCGGAAATCAGGTTCTGCCCGAGGCGCTGCGAGTCTTACAAGCGGTTGGATTTGATGCCGAGTACGTTCATGCCGACATCGGCTGGGAGTGCTGGCGCCGCGAGGGCAATGCCCTGCCTCAGCGCACCATTGATCTGCTGGCCCGGCACAAGCTGGGGCTCTTTGGCGCGATTACCTCGAAGCCGAAGAAAGAAGCTGAGGCCGAACTCAGCCCGGAACTCAAAGGCAAAGGCTATTCGTATTTCAGTCCCATCGTCACCATGCGGCAGCGCTTTCATCTCGACACCTGCATTCGTCCATGCGTTTCTTTCCCCGGCAACCCTCTGAACTTCATTCGCAAGCGGACCGATGGAGGCTTCGAGGAGCCGTTTGTCAACGTTGTCGTGTTCCGGCAAAACACTGAAGGCCTGTATGCCGGAGTGGAGTGGACCAATCCGCCCGATCAAGTTCGCATGGCGCTCGCAACCCATCCCAAGTTCAAGCCATTTACAGAAACGCCCGGGCCGGACCTCGCCATTTCAGTCCGAATCATCACGCGCAGTGCGGCGCACAAAATCTGCCGCGCAGCTTTCGAATGGGCGAAGAGATACGGCTACAAGTCCGTAACCATCTGCGAGAAGCCAAACGTGCTGCGGGATACCTCTGGAATGATGGAAGACGAGGCCAAGGCCGTGGCCAGGCAGTATCCGGACATCGCGTTGCGGTCGACAAACATTGATGCGCAAACCATGTGGCTGACCAAGAATCCGGAAGACTACGGCGTGGTCGTGGCTTCGAACCTGTTCGGCGACGTAATTTCCGACGCCTTCGCCGGGCTGATCGGCGGCCTGGGGTTCGCGGCCTCGGGCAACATCGGGGATGAGGTTGCTGTGTTCGAACCGACGCATGGCTCCGCGCCCAAGTATGCGGAACTGGATCCGCCGATTGTAAATCCGATTGCGATGTTCCTCTCGGCCGCTATGATGCTCGACCACGTTGGCGAGACCGCCAAAGCCGGCCGCATCCGGGCAGCCATCGCAGCGGTAGTGAAGGAAGGCAAGGTGCGTACCTACGACATGATGCGCACTCCGGGCGGCGCCAAGGCGATCAGCCAGGGTGCAGCCAGCACCGTGCAAATGACGGATGCCGTTCTCGCAAAACTGGCTCTGTCGTCGGGCTTGGCCGAGTCGCATGCTGAACTCGCGGAAGTCAGCAGCTCCAAATAAAACGGGGACCTCATGACGGTTGCAATGGAAACTCACATCGGCGAGGCCGGACATTGGGGTGCGGACATCCGGTCGGATGTTCACGTGCGAATCGAGCCTCGCGAGCGTGGCGGCATTGAGATCGAACTCCAGTCGCGGGTGGAACCGTACTACGGCGAATCCATTCGCAGGCAGGCTGAAGAAGTGCTGGAAGCGCTCGGAGTGCGGCATGCGCGAGTTCAGATTCACGACGAAGGCGCGCTGCCCTTCGTCATTTCCGCGCGCATCGAAGCGGCGGCGAAGCGGGCCCGGCTGGGTGAAGGTACGCGCGTGCTGCCGGATCGGATCGCGCTTCCCGAGCCTTCGGCGCGCGATCGCCTGCGGCGCTCCCGGCTTTACGTTCCCGGCAGCGAGCCAAAATACTTCATCAATGCCGCGCTGCACGGGGCCGATGGCGTCATCCTCGATCTGGAAGACTCGGTGCACCCCAGCGAAAAAGATGCGGCTCGCCTGCTGGTTCGGAATGCCTTGCGGGCGGTCGACTTTCTTCACTGCGAGCGCATGGTACGCATCAACCAGATCCCTCTCGGCCTCTCGGACCTGGACGAGATTGTCCCGGAATCGCCCGACCTGATTCTCCTCCCCAAGGTCGAGAACCCGGATCAAGTCATCGAGGCCAGCCGACGTATCGCGGAGATCAAAGCAGACTACGGGATTAATCGGCCCATCTGGCTGATGCCGATTCTCGAGTCTGCGCTGGGGATCGAGAATGCCTTTGCCATCGCGAAGACGAGCGATCAAATCGTCGCGCTGACCATCGGCCTGGAGGACTACACGGCTGATCTGGGCGTGGTAAAGACCGTAACCGGGGCGGAGTCTCTTTATGCCCGGCAGCGCGTGGTCAACGCCGCTCTCGCAGCCGGGGTACAGGCTATTGATTCGGTCTTCGGGGATGTCGCCGACATGGACGGCCTTCGCGCCTGGGGCGTGAATTCGCGCGCTATGGGTTTCGAAGGCATGGGCTGCGTTCATCCTTTGCAGATTGCGGTGATCCACGAGGCGTTCGCACCGTCGCCGGTTGAAATCGAACGGGCGCAGAAGATCGTTGCGGCTTACCACGAGGCTACGGAGAAAGGGCTGGGAGTTGTGAGTCTGGGATCGAAGATGATCGATCCTCCGGTCGTGCAGCGGGCTTTGAAGTTGATGGCGCGGGCCCAGGCTATGGGGCTGACCTCGGGCGATGCCATGCGGTGACAATATCGGCAAAATCAAAAGCTTACCGCAAAGCGCGCGAAGAAAAGCCGCAAAGGACGCGAAGAAGAACGAGGCTTGGACAAGCGAGTTTGAAGGTGGACGATGACTACGCTGGAAAAGATTGACCTGACCGCGAATGCTGTGGGCCGCAGGGTCCCGGAGAGGGTGAACGGGCGGGCACAGGTGCCATACATGGGCGTTGGGAAATACCGGCGTTCGGGAACGAAAACTGCGCCTCCGATCCGCACTGCAGCCGACTACCCCATCAACGGCGACAAGCGGGTTCCGGACCTTGAAACTGCACTGCGGAAGTGCGGGCTGCGCGACGGCATGGTGGTGTCGTCGCATCATCATCTGCGCGATGGCGACCAGGTCGCCCTCATGGCGCTCGAAACCGCGGCCCGAATGGGCGTCAAGGATCTGATGTGGTTCCCCAGCGCATCGTTCCCGTCGCAGCAGGGCGCCATTGAACTCATGCAGGCTGGAGTGATCGACCACATCGAAGGCAGCATGAACGGACCGCTCGGCGATTACTGCACCCAGGGCAAGATGAGCGGCATAGGCGTTCTGCGCTCGCATGGCGGTCGCTGGCAGGCCATTCAGGACGGCGAGGTGCACATCGACATTGCAGTGATCGCAGCACCAGCAGCCGACCCTTTCGGCAATTGCGACGGCTCGCACGGCAAATCGGCTTGTGGGTCTCTCGGATTTGCCCTGGCCGACTCCATCTATGCCGATCACGTCATCGCGGTTACCGACAACCTGGTTCCCTTCCCCTGCGTGCCCTCGCAGATTCAAGGCAATAACGTGGACTATGTCGTCGAAGTGGAGTCCATCGGCGATCCTTCGAAAATCGTCTCCGGCACCACGCAAGTCACGCGCTCGCCGGATCGTCTGCGCATTGCCGAGTTCGTGGCGCGCTTTCTGCGCGATGCCGGCATCATGCGCAATGGCTTCTCTTTTCAGGCGGGCGCGGGTGGGATTGCGCTGGCCTTCGTCAGCTACCTGAAGCAGATGATGAAGCAGGCTGGCGTGAAGGCGCGCTTCGTGCGCGGCGGTTCGACCAAGCACCTGGTGGAACTGCTGGAGGAGGGTCTGACCGACTACATCCTCGACGGGCAAACGTTCGACCTCGACGGCGTGCGCTCCATGGCGTGCAACCCGCGCCATGTTGCGACCTCGCCTTTCACTTCGTACAACTACCACGGCAAGGGAAATTTCGCGTCCCTGGTCGATGCCGTGGTCCTAGGCGCGACCGAAGTGGACACGAACTTCAACGCCAACGTGGTCACGCATTCCGACGGGCGGCTGTTGCACGGCATCGGTGGATGGCAGAACTGCCTGGCGGCGGGGTGTACGATCCTGGCTGTGCCTTCCTTTCGCGACCGGATTCCAGTAATTGTCGACGAAGTGACGACACTCTGCGGTCCGGGCGAACTGATCGACGTGGTGGCGACTGAACGCGGGATCGCGATCAACCCGCTGCGCCAGGATCTCATCGATGCCGTCAAGGGCTCAACGCTCCCGATCCGGCCGCTGCAGGATATCAAGCGCGAAGTTGAGCGCATCTGCGGCGGCAGGCCGCAGCGACCCAGGCACGGCGACCGGCCTGTGGCCATCGTGAAGTGGGTCGATGGAACCGTGCTCGATACAGTCTGGCAGACCGGCTGACCCTACCTCACATCCTCACTGTGACAAGGGCCCGCGAATCACGGTGACGGACGCAGGCGGCAGCGTGTAGCGCGTGGCCTCCTCTGCGTTGACCTGAGACGTTACCGGCGGCCCATCCGGGTCGGCATAGCTCTTCTTGCGCGCGGGATGCCACTGGTACTGCTGCTTCCCGAACGTGATCATCGTGACCGGCCCGGAGAACGTTGCGTCGCGGTTCGTCTGCGCGTTATGAAACGCGATGGCAACCTCGTGGGGATGGTCATAGTCCTTGTTGATCAGCATCAGAGACCACTGATCATCGGGGCGATGCAGCGCGTAGGCCGTGACGAGCACGTGGCTCTCGGAGTCTTTCACGTCGCTGGTGGCAAGATACTGCTGGTGCTCGGAGTCACCCGGTTGGGCCCACTGCTGCGTCAGCATTTGCGCCGCGAAGAACTGCGAGGTGGGCGTCTGAATCTGGTAGTGATCGTCCACCATGAACATGTGATAGGTCCCCCAGCTGTTCGGGCAGGCGGGATGCGGCGGCGAGTAGGACAGGTCGTGATAGTAGTGAGTGGACTGGCCGCCGGCGCTGAGAAAGCCCGCGAAGGAATCGGCCAGCCAGAGCGCGCCGAAAATTTCGACAGAGGCCTCGCCGCCATGCGCGTTGGTCTCGGTGTCGAGCAAAGGAATGCCGGGCGGCAAACCATCATCGCGCCAGACCTTCATGATGTGCGAGATCAACTCCGGCTCGCGATAGAGCTGGGCCCACGGCGTCTCGCAGCCATCGTAAGGATAATGCTCGAACGACATGAAGGCTACATCCTGCAGGCGTCCGTGGGCTTTCAGGTAGTCGAGAAAGCGTCCGAACCAGGAAGTCCGGCCTTGCGCGTCGGGCCAAGCCTTGATGTCATCGGTGACGCCCTGAAAGGCTGGGCCGCCCAGCTTGAAATCCGGATCGACGCGATGCAGGGCGGTGGCAAATTGTAAGTAGAGCGCTCCGTAATCTTCGGGAAGCATGTACTGCCCGTCGGCCTCTTCGCCCATTTCGATATACGAGACCGGATAGCCACGCTTCTTGATGTAGGTCATCTGGGCGGCCGCGTCTTCCGGCGTGCTGTAGAGCATGGCGATGGGCACGATGGCGGGCAGGCCGCGGGTGATTCCGCTGGTGAAGAACAGGTCGAAGCCAGGCTGATCTCCGGATTCCATGCGGTCGAGCGCGAGGTACAGATCCGACGGTTCGTGCCAGGGATCGACGGAGGAGCAGAGGGTCAGCGTCTGCTTCTGGTCGGGCGAGTGATGCAGCAAATCCTTGAGCACTCCCTTTTCCATAGTTCCGAGATAGAGTTCGCGGATCGCATAGCCCACGCAGTTGCGGCGGTCGGATGAGCCGTGAGTGTCACAGGCGTTGGAGGAGCGAGTCATCAGCACACGGACGAACTTCGTGCTCACGGCCCCGAAGCCATACGTCGTGGTGCCTCCCTTTGCGTCCGTCTTGCTTCCAGAAGGGAACGTCTTCCACGCTCCCTTGTCCTGATCGTCCATGGCGTCGCCCTCGCCGACCCAGTACTGGACTTCGAAGTCACGTGCGTAGGGGTCGGCCCAGTCGATGCGGATGGCGCTGATGCTTTCCGGCCTGTCGAGCGCAATCACGACCCACTGCGGATGCAGCGCGTCGTCCTCGCCGGTGAATTCTTTGGCCAGATATGGATTGCTCTTCCAGTAGGAATTCACATCGCCGTCGTCGAGGCGGGAGTATCCGTCGAACTCGCTGCCGCCGTTGCGCGTGAATCCGCGGTGACGGAGAGAATAACCGTAGGAGTGGCGGATCATCTCGCCGGTCGGATTCGCGTCGCCGGTGAAGTAGCCCTTGCCCGCAGGATCACTCCAGGTTCCCTTGGAATTCCAGTGCCAGGCCTGTACGAAGAGGTCGGTGTTCTGGCGATAGCTGATCGTTCCCCAGCCTGCGGAGAGAACTTTCTGTATCTGGTCGGGGCGGAAAAACACGTCGGTCGCGTTGCTGGGCACACGGTCCACGGTCGAGCCCAAAGCGCGGATGGGGCTGAACTTGTTCACCACATGGGAGGGCGTGGCGTCGACGACGACGGTTTGCGCGGCAGCAGCGCACGGCAAGGCTCCCAGAAGAGCTGCGAATTGGAGGATGATGGCGTTACGCTTCTTCATACAAATGCCTCGATGCTTCTCCGGCTCTGCCTAAGAGTGATACATCAACCGCGTGGAGCTTTCCACGAATCCAAAATAGATTTTCATGGAATGAAACTGCGATTGATAGGGAAATCGACAGCGCCGGGTGCCTTTGTATAATTTTTCAGCTCCTCTGGTTTCGATTTCCACGCCAGCTGGCGAAGGATGTTCCCATGCTGCTCAGAGTTTTCCCTGACAAAGTATCGCTGGGCCGCGCCGCCGCAGACCAGGCTGCCGGCGCGATTCGGCGCGCCATCGCAGATCGGGGCCAAGCGCGCATCATCGCCGCGACCGCAGCTTCCCAACTCGAATTCCTGGATGCGCTCACCAAGGCTGGGGGAATCGATTGGTCGAAAGTGGAAGCGTTTCATCTCGACGAATACGTCGGGCTTCCCATCACGCATCCGGGCAGCTTTCGCAAGATGCTGATGGAGCAACTCGTAAACAAGACTGGGATCACCAACTATCATCTGCTCGACGGCGACACTGCCAATCCCAGCGCTGTGGTGCGCGAGGCATCGAAGGCCCTGTCTTCCGCACCTGTTGACATAGCATTTCTGGGCATCGGAGAGAACGGGCACATCGCTTTCAACGACCCGCCCGCTGATTTCGATACTGAAGACCCCTACATCATCGTGGAACTCGACGAGGCCTGCCGGCGGCAGCAGGTGGGCGAAGCGTGGTTTTCCGACATTTCGCAAGTTCCGAAGCGAGCACTTTCGATGTCGGCGCGGCAGATTCTCAAGGCCAAGGAGATCCTGGCTGTGGTTCCCGACAAGCGCAAGGCGCAAGCGATCAAGGCGTGCTTCGAGGGAGAGATCAGCCCCATGGCGCCGGCATCGATTCTGCGCAGACATTCGAATGCAACGGTCTATGTGGACACCAATTCCGCTTCCCTGCTGAGTCCTCGGCTGCTGACACCGTTGATGGAGGAATCGCAGGTCACGGTCGGTCCGTAGCAGTTTCCGGGTTTTGCGGAAGCAGCCTCCGGGTGGGATCTACAATCAACCAACACCCCGCTCCGACCAGACACAGCGCAGCCGCCGTCAGGAAAGAAGCGGTCCAGTTGAATTGCGCGGCGATCCAGGGAGTCAGAGCAGTCGTAAGCGCCGCTCCCACCTGATTGCCCGTATTCATGAATCCGGAGACGAAGCCGGAGGACTCCCCGGCGATGTCGGCCGTCACTGACCAGAACGAACTCTGGGAGAGATACAGTGCTCCGGCGCCTCCAGCGAGCACCACGCTGGCTATACGCGCGCTGTGCACCTGAGCGCCGAACAAAATAAAGACGCCGGCCAGGAAGATACCCAGGACTGCTATTCCGCAGCGCCCGACGCGAGGACCGCGCCATTTCGTCAGGCGGTCGTTGATGGTCCCGCCCAGCAGGCAGCCGATGAGCATGGCGATGAAAGGCAGCGTCGAGTAGAAGGCGCTGGCCTTCAGATCCAGCCCGCGCACTCGTGCCAGGTACGGGTAGAACCAATTGAAGAAGATCCATGCGACGTATCCGTAGCAGAAATAACTCAGCGTGACCGCCCAGACTTCACGGCTCCTGGCGACGCGTGCCCAGGAGACAGCAGCCCGGCGCGGGCCCGGGTGCGTCGACTCGTCCTGTGGATGGCCGAGAGTCAGACCGGACCGGATGGTCGTGAGTTCGGAGGCGGAGACGTCGGGATGCTGGGCCGGATCGTCCCGCGCAGCGATGTACCAGAGTCCTCCCGCGAAAAGACCGATCACCGCGCACACCCAGAACGACGAGCGCCAGCCGTAGCGCAGCATCAGATAGGTGACGAACGGGGGCGTGAAGCTGCCGCCGGCCCCGACTCCGGCAAAAATCCAGCCGTTCGCCTTGCCACGCTCAGAGACCGGAATCCAGCGTGCCAGGAACTGATTGGCAGAGGGATAGATAACCGCTTCGCCAGCGCCCAGAAGGAAGCGCACCGCCATGAACAGGAACAGAGCGCCACGGATGCGCCCTGGCACGAGCGCGGTCAACGCAGTGAACACTCCCCACCAGAGCACGCCCGCAGTCAGCACCCGCCGCGGTCCGAAGCGCTCCGCCAGGCGGCCGCCCACGGTTTGAAACAAGCCATAACCGACCAGCATCGCGCTGAACACCTTGCCCAGCTGCACGTGATTGAGGTGGTAAGCATCCTCGATGAATCCGCCCGCGATGGAAATGTTGACGCGGTCGAGGTAAGAGACTGCGCTGAGGACAAACAGGCAGAAGACCAGAAACCAGCGCACGCGAGTTGTTTGGGCGGCGTTCAGAAGTCCTCAGTAGCAGCTACGCGGAATGCTCCCGCAGAATGCGGCTGATCTGTTCGGCGACGATTTTATCCTCGCCGGGCTGGAGCATGAACGAGTTCATGGCCAATCCAGGCCTGTCTTCGCCACCGCCTACGACGATCGACGGCTTCGAGGCGCGCAGCGCCTTCGAGGCTTGTTGAGGCGTGAGCGAAATCCTGGAATCCCACGTGATGTGCATGTGAGGGACATGATTGGCAATCTCGGGAGTGAAGAACGACGTGCTCACGCCTGCGACTTTCGTGAGCTCGCGCGAGATGAGGTCCAGTCGATCCTGCCACTCTTTAGCCAGCGCGTCGTGATCTTCGCGCAGATAAATCTCGAGCGCCTTCACCATTCCGATGATTTCCTCTTTACCGACTTTCTGGCTGCGCCCCAGCGTGTCCTCGTGCGGGCTGTTATTGAGCAGCGCATTGGCGACCAGATCTTTGCGGCCTACCAGCAAACCGGCGCATTGCGGGCCGCGCATCGCCTTGCCGCCGCTGAACGTTACCAGGTCGTAGCCCATGTTGGTGTAGTCCCAGAGATGTGAAACCGGAGGCGTGTCGGCGGCGGCATCGTTCATGCAGGGCAGGTTGTACTGCCTGGCTAACTTGGCCCATTCGTCGACTTTGATCTGGCCGGCGGCATTGGCAAAATTCGTGAAGTGCATCATCGCCGTACGGTCATTCACGGCCTGCCGCAGCTGCTCCCGGGTTTCGATCTCGATCAGCTTGATTCCGGTCGAGCGCAATTGGTGGTCGAAAGGATTGCGATGCGACTTTTGGATGATGACTTCCGATTTCATGCCGGTCAGGTCGGGGAGTTGGCGGATCAACGCCTCGTTATCACCAGTGAGAATGCCGGCCAAGCCGGACTGAATGGCTGCGGCTGCGCCCGAGGTCACGAGCGCGGTGTAGCCTTCCGGCAGCTTCAGCATTTCCGCGATCCGTTTGCCGGCGGCGACCTCCAGCTCGGGAATGCTCACGAAATGCCGCCCCGCCATGGCCATGACCGCTTCGAGTTCGGGACGAAGCAGGGAGCCCCCGAGCATGGTCATGGTGCCTTCGCAGTTGATCACGGTGGTGAGGCCAAGTTCGTCATAGGGATTGCCGGTGTGTCCGAAACCGTTGACCTCAGCACTGGCTCCGGATGCGGACTTGGCCGACGAGTAGAGCTTGCGTGGCGCAAACACCGCGGCCACAGCTGTCATGGCCGTGCCTAGAAAGCCGCGCCGGTTCCAATTCGAACGGAATCGCATGAGATTCTCCTTTTCCCGATCCAAGTCCCTGCCGCCAAGTTGGCTCGCTGGCAACCCTTTCGCTCAGGGCAAAGAAAAACTGAAAATGTCGCTGCCGGCTGCGATGGCGACATATTGCTTTGTCCCAATCGCGTAGGTCATCGGGGACGCGCTCATATCCTGGCCAATGTTGAAATGCCACAGCGGCTTGCCGGTTTGCGCATCGACTGCCTCGAACGATCCTGAATCGTCCCCGAAGAAAACCAGGCCTCCGGCAGTGCTCATCGTGCCGCCCGAGGAATGACCGCGACCGGTCTGGGGGTATTTCCACGAAAACGCGCCCGTGTCGAGGCTGTAAGCGAGCAGACTCTTCTGCGAAGTCTCGCTAGGAATGCGCTTCACTCCCGTGGAGTAGTACTCCTTGCCCTCCTGGAAGGCTGGCGTCGGTTGCGAGTAGAACGTCTCACACTCTTCCAACGCCAGGAAGTAAACCATGTGAGTCGATTCGTTGTATGAAGGCGCGTACCAGTTTGTGGCGCCAGAATAGCCGGGACATACACGCGTACCGGCGGGCGCCGGCCGGATGCCGGTACGAATCGGCCGGCCGGTTGCGTCGATCCCCTTCGCCCAGTTCAGCTTCTCGACAAACGGAATCGCTGAAAGAAATTTCCCGTTGGTGCGATCGAGCACGTAGAGGTAGCCATTGCGGTTCGCCTGCACCAGCAGTTTTCGGGGCTCGCTTCTGTAGGCGGCGTCGATCAGCATGGGCGTTTCGACAGCGTCGTAGTCAAACAGGTCATGCGGCGTGAACTGGAAATACCACTTCAGCCTGCCGGTGTCCGCATCCAGGGCGAGGACGCAATCGGTGTAGAGATCGTCTCCGGGACGTACGTCATCGTTGAAATCCGGCGCCGGATTGCTGGTTCCCCAAAACACCAGGTTCAGTGCTGGATCGTAGGTGCCGGGCATCCATGTAGTCCCGCCGCCGTGCAGGTATGCCTTGCCCGGCCAGCTGGCGGAACCGAATTCACCCGGACTGGGGATGGTCCAGAATCGCCAAGCCAGCATCCCGGTCGCGGCGTCGTAGGCCGCAACAAAGCCGCGCACGCCGTCATCGCCACCTGAGGTTCCGACCAGAACTTTGTCTTTCACCACCAGCGGGGCGCTGGTGGCGCCGTAGTTCTTGTTCCAGTCGGCGTAGGCAACATCCCAGACCTGATTGCCAGAGCGAGCGTCAAGACAAAGCAGGTGGGCGTTATCGGTTTCCATGTAGACACGATCCCGCCACACGGCGACGCCGCGATTTAAATGTCTTGAAGCATCGTCGATCAATCCTTCGCTTGGCGGGCGCGAGTGGTGCCACACCACTCGCCCTGTAGCCGCGTCGAGAGCGAAGGCATCGTTGGCTGCAGTCACGAACATCATTCCGTTCACCACCACAGGTGTGTTCTCCAGCCAATTCGAGGTCTGCGGATGGAAAACCCATTCCGCGCGAAGTCCAGCCACCGTCGCAGGAGTCAGCTGCGCGAGGCTGCTGTAGCGCCGCCCGGAATCGTCTCCGTGATAGGAAATCCAGTTCGCGCCCGGAGGCTGCGTCAGCAGGTCCTCCGCCTGGACATCGATCTTGAGTGCGCCGGACTCGCGCCCTGCAGCGGTTGCCAGACAGCTGAAGAACGCGAGGCTGTACACCGCGAGCCACCTGTTCACAGGAAATTCCCCGGCCACGCTCGAAACTCAGAGAGTGGCTTTCGCAAGTTTCGCCTCCGCCAGACCCTTAGCATCGATGTGGGAGCGGGCAGGGGAATCTGCGGCCGCCTGATAGCCGAGTTCCCGCGAAATCTGCAGTCCGGCGGCTTGAATCATCGGAGCCAGTTGACGCACGCGCGTCACCGGCATGCGCACCACCGGAGCCGTAATGCTGAGACTGGAGTGCACATCACCGGCGTGGTCCCAGATGGGCGCGGCAATACATCGAATGTGCATCTCGTGCTCTTCCATATCGCAGGCGTAGCCGTTCTTGCGGACGCGATACAATTCCGTTTTCAGCTCCTGCAAGCTGCCCACCGTGTTCGGCGTCAGCCGCCGTATCTCAAGTTCTTGCACCAGGCGATCCCGCTCCTCCACGGGCAGGTACGCCAGCATCACTTTGCCCACGGCCGTGCAATACAGCGGCACCGATGCACCGATGCGCGAGTGAATGCGCAACGGCTCGGGGGAATCCAGTTTCTCCACGTAGACCGCCGACAGGCCGTGCCGGACCGTGAGGTGAATGGTTTCCCGCGTCTGCTGGTTCAGTTCCCGCAGGAAAGGAAGGCTCTGACGGCGAATGTCGAGTTGGCCCACGGCCGCCTGACCGATGGCGAAACACGCAACGCCCAGGTGATAGCTGCCGTCTCCATCGCAGCTCAGAAATCCGGCGCTTACCAGGTTGGCCAGAAAGCGATGCACCGTGCTGACCGGCAGTCGCGACTGAACCGCGACCTGCTTGGCAGTCAGGCCCAGGGGAGACTGGCTGAAAAGCTGCAACAGCCGCAGCCCTCGTTGCAGAGCGGTGATGCCGTAAGTGCGCTTAGGGCGAGCCAACATGTCACTACTCTCTAGAATGAAAGTGTGAATTATCTGATGAAAGTTGGGTTTTCCGCAAGACCTTAGACCTAGATGCGGCCGAATTTTTTCACTGCCGCTACGATCGAGCGTAGTTGCTCGATGACGGGGTACATGGAGTGCTCTTTGAAATCCATCTGCTGCGCCACCGCCAGGACATTCTGAGCCTCTGCCCGAGGCACCACGGCAACGCCATCGCTGTCGGCCACCACAATGTCCCCGGGACTGACCGGAACGCCGTTGCACACCAGGGGAATCTGCGAGCCGGCAAAGCGATAGTGGTGCACCGACGTGGAAGGGACAATTCCCGTCGCGAACACGGGAAAACCGATCTTGCGCAGGTAGGCCACATCACGGACTCCACCGTCGATCACGGCTCCGGCGTAGCCTCGCGCCGCCATCGCCGTGCCCATGAGGCCGCCCATTCCGGCGATGTCTTCGCCGTCTTCCACGACCATCACGTAGACCGAATCCGTCGATCCCTGGTCGACGGCTTCCAGCATTCCCGTCAGGGCTTCCGGATCCTTGTTGCCTTCGTCTTTCTTGAGCTGCACGGTGCGCGCGAAGCCGGCGAACTTAGCGGTGAAGATCGGCTGCATGCGATGACTCATATACATGCGCTTGCCGGTGATCTGCTCAAGCGCGTCGGAGACCGAGGCCACTTCGACGCGGCGGAATTGCGCAATCAAATCGGCATCGGACGACGCTGATGCAGTTCCTGCGGGCGACTGTGCACGAACCAGAAACGCTTCGCCGGCAACTGCAAACGTCAGGCCCAGCGCGCCAACTGTCGCGATGGCTGCAAGGCGCTTCGTCCACTTGTAGGAGTTGTCCATTTGATCCTCCGCGTTGTATATATGTCGGGGACTGTACCATCGTTTGTTCGCGGCTGGAAGAGGAAGCCGCAAACATCAGACGTCGAAGCGCTCCATCATCTCGGGAGAAAAGCGATATGCGACGCAACATCATGCGGTTGTCTGGATTAGTTCTGGGCATTGCGTTTGCCCTGGCGATGGGCGCACAAGCGAGCCACGCTCAGGAGCGGAAGGCAATCAGCCTCTCACCCGCTAAGGACCTGCCCTTCAGCGATGGAGTGATTGTCGGGAACACACTCTACATCGCCGGACAGGAAGGCAGCGACGATGCGGGCAAGTTGGCCGCGGGCGGCATTAGCCCAGAGACCAAGGCCGCTCTCAACAACGTCGAGAAAGTGTTGAAAGCGGCGGGATTCGAGTGGAAAGATGTGGTCTCGGTCACGGTGTACCTGGCCGACATTCACGACTTCGGTGAAATGAACAAGGTTTACAAAGGCGTCCTTCCTGATCCGAAGCCGGCGCGCGCGACCATTCAGGCGGCAGCCCTGGTGAATGACGCCAGGATTGAAATTTCGGCGATCGCGGTGAGGGAAAAGTAGACGATCCGTGCTTGTGAGCAAGCAATGCCCTCTGACAGTGGATCGCCCTGTTTTGGCTTCCACTTGCTGTAGAACAAGAGAATGGATATTTTCCTCTGATGGAACGCCGCGATCCGGAATCCGGTTTTCACCACGTGAAAGAGAAACCAACACTGTCGGCAGTCTCCTATCTCCGCGTTGCCAGTGCGGCAGTTTTCATTCTTCTGCTGGTTCAATCGTTTTCCATCGGGACTCTGCGAGCGCAAGAAGGCACGAACAACGACCCGGGCAAGAGGTCATCCGCCGGAAAACAAGTTTTTGCAGGCCGCTGTGCTGGATGTCACGGGCTGGATGGCCGCGGTGGCGAACGGGCGCCCAACATCGCAGGCAGCGCAAAGCTGCGGCGGGGACCCGACTCTCAGATTTCCAGCGTCATTGCAAACGGAATCCCAGGAACCGGCATGCCGGCCTTTCCCTCGCTGGCTCCATCGCAGGTCGCCGCCGTGGTTGCCTATGTGCGCGTCTTGCAGGGAACGTTGGCTACCGCCAAACTTCCCGGCGATCCGGAGCGCGGCAAGGAAGTCTTCTTTGGGAAGGGCGAGTGCGCTACCTGTCACACGATCTCGGGTAAAGGCGGATTTCTCGGTCCAGATCTTTCCGCCTATGGCGCGGGAACTCCGGCAAAAACAGTCCTCGACGCAATCCTCAGGCCCACGCGGACTGCTCCGCCGGGATACCGGTCGGCGGTAGCGACAACCAGCGACGGCGTGCGCTTTGAGGGCATTGTTCGCAACGAAGACAATTTCTCCGTGCAGATTCAGACCTCCGACGGTAGTTTTCATTTCCTGCAGAAGTCCGACGTGCAGAAGTTGGAGTATTCGAACCAGTCCACCATGCCGACAGACTATGGTGCCCGGCTCAGCCACAATGAGATCAACGATCTCGCGAGCTATCTGATGACTGCGGGTTCCGCACCCAAAGAGGCACGTTCCAAGGGCGGTGCGGGCGCGCACCGATGAGATTTTTCCGCAAGATCGTTGTGCGCTGCGTCGTGATGGCCTGTCTCGTCGTAGGTGCAGCGGGCCAGGCTTCGCGTCATTTCGAACTGCAAGCCCTTTCCCCATTGTTCTGGGACCTTGTCGATCGCAATGCGAGCCTCAAGACGGTTGCGACCGGCTTTGGTTTCACGGAAGGCTCGGTGTGGGATGAGGCTGGATTCCTGTATGTGAGCGACGAAACCCTCAACAAAATCTTCCGCGTTTATCCGGGCGGGAAGAAAGAGGAAGTCATCGCTCTTGGCGACCCCGACGGCAACACCTTCGATCGAGAACACCGCTTGATCGACTGTGCCAGCGTGTTGCGAGCGATTATCGCGGTCACTCCTGACGGAAAATATACGATTCTTGCCGAGCGCTATCAGGGGCACCGTTTTAACAGTCCGAACGATGTAGTCGTGGGGCCGGATGGTGCGCTGTATTTCACCGATCCAACTCTGGATCTGGTCGCGGGCGAGAAGCAGGAGATTCCGTTCCAGGGGGTTTATCGTCTGGACGAGAAGGGCAACGTGCGATTGCTCACTCAGGATTTAACGCAGCCCAATGGCCTGGCTTTTTCGCCGGATAGCAAGCATTTCTACGTCGACGACAGCGCGCAGCGGAACATCCGCATTTATGATGTGTCACCGGATGGCACGCTCCTCCATGGGCGAATTTTCGGCGAAGAACCGGGCGGTAAGCACGAGGGCGTGCCCGATGGAATGAAAGTAGACAGGGCCGGGAACTTGTTCGTGACTGGACCAAAGGGCATTTGGGTCTGGGACGCAAACGGAAACCACCTGGGAACGATCGCTCTGCCGGAGCAACCCGCAAATCTGGCGTGGGGTGACAAGGACTATCGCACGCTCTATATCACGGCCACGACTTCGGTGTATCGGCTGGTGATGAAGACCCAGGGCTTCGTCCCCTATCCGCAGCACTGACGCCAGCGCAGATCTACAACGAGATCCCTCTCTTCCACGGGATAAAGTCGTCCTGCGCCAGCAGTTCAGCCTTGGTGTGGATTTCTCCGCTGGCCACCTGCACGACCAAGTCGAGAATGGATTGACCAATCTCCTCGACCGAGCTTTCTCCCCGCACGATCGGGCCAGCGTCGACGTCGATAATGTCTGGCATACGCCGCGCCAGTTCACTGTTGCTGGAGATCTTCACGACCGGAGCAATAGGATTACCTGTCGGCGTGCCAAGCCCGGTTGTAAACAGAACAACGTTCGCACCCGCGCCGACCTGTGCCGTCACGGCTTCGACGTCGTTACCTGGCGTGCAGAGGAGGTTCAGGCCAGATGCGGTGGCATATTCCGGATAGTCCAGAACGGCGGTGATGGGTGACGTCCCGCCCTTCCTGGCTGCGCCGGCCGACTTCATTGCGTCGGTGATGAGACCGTCGCGAATATTGCCCGGCGAGGGATTCATCTCCAGCGCGGAACCGACCGCCTTCGCACGCTCGGCATAGGCGCGCATGAGCCCGACGAACCTGTCTTCATCCTGCTTCCGCAGACAACGGTCGATGAGCGACTGCTCCACTCCGCAGAGTTCCGGAAATTCCGCCAGCAGCGTCTTGCCACCCAGAGCGGCGATCAGATCCGCAACATGGCCGACCGCAGGATTTGCTGAGATACCGGAGAAGCCGTCGGAACCGCCGCACTTGAGGCCGACGGTGAGGTGCGACAGCGGCGTGGGCGTTCGGGTGGCCTGGGTCGCTGCGACGAGTCCGAGGAAGGTCTCACGAAGCGCCTGCGAAAGCATGGCTGATTCCGTTCCGCTCGCCTGCTGGTCGAAGATCAGGAGCTGCTTGTTCAGGTTTGGATTGCGTTTTTCGAGTTCATGGCGAAGGATGGCCACCTGCGCGTTCTGGCAGCCGAGGCTCAGAATGGTTGCCCCGGCCACGTTGGGATGGTGAATGTAGCCCGCGAGAAGACCGCACAACGAGGTGGCATCCTCGCGCGTGCCGCCACAGCCGCCGCTGTGCAGCAGGAATTTGATGCCGTCGATATTTCGGAAAACCGGCTGGCGATCGGCAAGTGCGAAATGCTCGCGCGCGGCGCCGTGGCGAATATCTTCCAGTTTGCCGTCGCCGAGCAGGCGAACCAGTTCGGCAACTTCGCGACGGTATCGCGGCGGTGGGGCGAATCCGAGTTCTTCCTCAAATGCTTGCTTGAGAACCGACACATTGCGGTTCTCGCAGAAAACCAGCGGAATCACCAGCCAATAGTTGCGCGTCCCGACCTGACCGTCAGAACGAACAAACCCCAGAAAGCGCCGCTGTTGCCAGCGGGCAACGGGCGGCGCTTGCCAGACATAATCCTTCGATCGAGGATGGAAGGCACCAGCGTCATGATGCGTGTTTCCCGTCGAAAGCAACTCTCCCTGGCGGATCGGCGTGACCGCTTTGCCAATCACAATCCCATACAGGATGACGGCATCCCCGGGAGCAAGACTGCGAAGCGCAAACTTGTGCTTGCAGGAAACATCGGAGCGCAAAACGCAGTGCGCACCGGAAAGATCGATCTGCTCGCCTTGCTTCAGATCAACCAATGCGATGGCAGCGTTATCTTCGGGATGGATTCGAAGATATCGTTTCGGCATGGTTCTATTCTCGCGGGATTCGCCAGGGGTTAGGTCGCGAGCACTTCCACTGTGTGAAAAAGTCTCTCCAAAGAGGTCGGGTAGACGACTTTCTCGCGCACGCGACAAATTCTATGCAGTATATACTGCTCGACGAAAGCACTCGAAGGATAAGGAAAGCGAGACGAAAGTCACGGCTCTGTTCCGCGAGAATGTTCAGCGTTCGCGTTCGAGGTCTGGTTGTTCGCTTCCATGTCTTCGCCACAGCAGCAGCCAATGTGAAATGAGATGGGATACGCCGGTTTGGAACTGAACGGTAAGGTCGCCGTCGTGATCGGCGGGACATCAGGCATCGGGCAGGTTGTGGCGTGTGGACTGGCCAAGGCCGGCGCCGATGTTGTCCCCACTTCGCGCCGCTCGGAGATGGTGGCGGAGGCTGCGCAGCAGATCGAGTCGCTCGGACGCCGCACTTTGCGCGTGACTTCAGATGTGACCGATCGCGCCTCGCTGGAGAGCCTTCTGCAGAAAACCGTGAGTGGGTTTGGCAAAGTCGACATCCTGATCAACGCGGCCGGTCGTACGAAGCGAACTGCGATTTTGGACGTGACGGAGAAGGAATGGACCGGGATTCTCGATACCAATCTGACTGGAGCTTTGCGGGCCGGCCAGATTTTTGGGCGGCATATGGTGGAGCGCCGCTATGGCCGGATCGTTCACATCGCCTCGCTTTCGTCGTTCGTGGCTCTCTATGAAGTGGCGGCTTATGGCGCGAGCAAAGCAGCACTGGCTTCGCTGACTCGGTCCATGGCGATCGAATGGGCCGGCTATGGCGTGTGCGTGAACGCCATCATGCCGGGAGTTTTTCGTACTGCGCTCACCAGCCCACTGCTGGATGGAACTCCGCGCGGGCAGGAATTTCTGATGCGCACGCCCATGAAGCGCTTCGGAAATTTGGAAGAACTGGTCGGCGCCGCAGTTTTTCTGGCTTCCGACGCGGCAAGCTTCGTAACCGGCACGATCCTGCAGGTGGATGGAGGATTCCTGGCCAGTGGGGTCAACCAGTAGATTGTGCTTCGCACGCTGTAGGCGCGAAGGGGCGCCAGCGGTCTGGCACTTGGAGCGAACGAGCAGTTAGTTGTATTTGAATGAATCGAAATGACAACTTCTCTGGCGATCAAACCCAGGAGCGACTGCAAGTGGGATCTGCTCACCCTCGGCGAGGTGATGCTGCGGTTCGATCCCGGGGAGCGGCGCATCTGGACCACGCGGACTTTCGAAGCCAGTGAAGGTGGCGGCGAATACAACGTGGCTCGCGGCCTGAAGCGATGCTTCGGCCTTGACACCGCCATCGTCACCGCCTTGGCAGACAATCCTGTGGGGCGCCTGGTGCAGGACCTCATCTACCAGGGTGGCGTGGATCAAGCGCTGGTGCGCTGGGTTCCGTACGATGGCGTGGGACGCGCCGCGCGCAACGGCCTGAACTTCACCGAGCGCGGCTTCGGAGTGCGCGCCGCTCTCGGCTGCTCGGACCGCGGCCATACCGCAATTTCGCAAATGGCGCCCGGCGAGATCGACTGGGAACATGTCTTCGGCTCGCTCGGGGCACGCTGGTTTCATACGGGCGGGATCTTCTGCGCGTTGTCCGCTTCCACGCCGGAAGTTGCGGTCGAAGCCATGCAGGCAGCGCGCAAGCACGGTACGGTCGTCTCCTACGACCTGAACTACCGCGACTCTCTGTGGAAAGCGAATGGAGGAAAACAACGCGCGCAGGAGATCAATCGCCGCCTCGCGCCGTACGTCGACGTGATGCTGGGCAACGAAGAAGATTTCTCGGCAGCGCTGGGCTTCGAAGTTCCGGGAATCGATCCCAACCTCACCAGCTACGAGGTCGATGCTTTCATGCAGATGATCCGCAAGGTCGTGCAGGAATTTCCTTTCAAGGTGGTCGCGACAACCTTGCGCAAGACCAAGACCGCAACTCGCAATGACTGGGGCGCCATCTGCTACCACCAGGGAGAATTCTTTCAGGCGACCGAGCGCAAAGACCTTGAGATTCTCGATCGCGTGGGCGGCGGAGACTCGTTTGCCTCCGGGTTGATTTATGGATTCCTGGAACAGAAGGGTCCGCAATGGGCGGTGGAATGTGGCGCCGCGCATGGCGCGCTGGCCATGACTACTCCAGGTGACACGACCATGGTGACTCGCGACGAGGTGTTGCGCCTCATGCAGGGAGCGGGTGCGAGGATCATGCGCTGATGACAGAAAGGGATTGCACGGCTTGAAAAAAGAAGAAGTCCGTTCCCGGATTCTGGAGATCGGAATCATCCCGGTAATTCGCGCTTCCTCGGCTGCGGAAGGCCGATTTGCTGCGGAAGCTGTGGCGCGCGGCGGGATTCCCATCGTCGAGATCACCATGACGGTACCCGGCGCTTTGCAAGTCATTGCCGATCTGGTGCGCGATCTACCCGACGTGCTCGTTGGAGCAGGGACGGTTTTGGATGCCGGCATGGCGCGCCACTGTCTGGAGGCGGGTGCGGCCTTTCTGGTTAGCCCCGGCCTCGATCTGGAAACCGTGGAGTTGGCCACCAAGCGGAAGATCGTGATGATGGCGGGAGCGCTGACTCCGACCGAGGTCATGTCGGCCTGGAAGGCGGGCGCGGATTTCGTGAAGATCTTTCCCTGTGCGCAGGTGGGCGGCCCGGCCTACATCAAGGCACTCAAGGGACCGTTTCCTCAAGTTCCCTTGGTTCCCACGGGTGGCGTGAGTGTGGAAACAGCAGCCGACTTCCTGTACGCGGGAGCGGCGGCTCTCGGTGTGGGGGGAGAATTGCTGAAAAAGGACGCACTGCAGGCGCGGCGGGATGAGGTTGTGGTGGATCTGGCCCGAAGATTTGTTCAGGTCGTACAGGAAGCACGCAAGCGGACGTGAGGTTCTCCACTGCGATTTGTCACCCTGACGGAGCAATTGAGCCAGTGAACATTCAAATCCACGAGAGTAAGACCCTGGCCCAGGCAGCGGCTGAGCAGGCGGCAACTGCGATTCGCAGTGCGGTTCGGAATCAGGGCCGGGCGCGCATTATCGCCGCGACGGGAACGTCGCAGCTCGAATTCCTTGACGCGCTGACTGCGAGCCCAGGTATCTCGTGGCCGAGCGTTGAGATGTTTCACCTGGATGAATATGTCGGCCTGCCGGCCTCGCATCCGGCGAGTTTTCGAAAGTACTTGCTGGAACGGCTGATCCGCAAGTCGGGGATCGTCAACTATCACCTGCTCGACGGCGATGCTGATCCGGTCGCAGTCGCTCGCCGCGTGGGCGAGGAATTGAACGCTGCGCCGGTTGACGTCGCGTTTGTCGGCATCGGAGAAAATGGCCATCTTGCGTTCAACGACCCGCCGGCAGATTTCCAGACGGAAACGCCGTTCCTGATCGTGGAACTCGACGAAGCGTGCCGCCGCCAGCAAGTCGGCGAAGGGTGGTTTGCGAATCTCTCGGAAGTCCCAACACGCGCCATTAGCATGTCGATCCGGCAGATTCTGAAAGCTAAGCAAATCATTGCGCCGGTTCCAGAGGCGCGTAAGGCTAGCGCCGTCAAAGCTTGTCTGGAGGGGGAAATCAGCCCCATGGCGCCAGCCTCCGCCTTGCGCATGCATTCGAATGCCACCATTTTTCTGGACACGCACTCGGCATCGTTGTTGAGCCCCGCCTGGTTGGAAGTGAACGTAACAACGCAATCCCGGATTCCAGCCGGAAACTGAGCGCGAAATTGCAGCGTAACATTAACGTTGCGCATCATCCGCGAAAGCTCGTTTGAGTCATGGGAATGGGAAAGTTTCCTCCAGATTCGCCGCCTGCAGCTCATCCCATTGCAAATCTGCGCTGGTGGATCGGCGGACTGTTGTTCGCCTCGACGGTTATCAACTACATCGACCGGCAGACTCTGGCGCTTCTAGCACCCTACCTCAAGCAGGACTATCACTGGACCAATACCGACTACGCGAACATTGTGATCGGCTTCCGAGTCGCGTATTCGATCGGGCAAACGTTGTGCGGCCGCGGGATGGATCAAGTGGGCACGCGACGGGGATTGAGCATATCCGTTGCCTGGTACTCGCTGGTCGCCGTCGCCACATCGATGGCGCGAGGCTTCTACAGCTTCGCCACGTTTCGATTCTTGCTGGGTGCAGGCGAATCCGCCAACTGGCCTGGCGCAACCAAAGCCGTGTCGGAGTGGTTTCCCAAGCGCGAGCGCGGGTTGGCGACCGCGCTGTTCGACAGCGGCTCGTCGATCGGAGGAGCCATTGCCCCATTCGTTGTGTTCGCCGTGTATCGCAACTGGGGATGGCGACCCGCATTTGTGGTTCCCGGCCTGCTCGGCTTCCTGTGGCTGATGGTGTGGCGGCGCTGGTATCGGCGGCCGGAAGAGCATCCGCGAATCGATCCGTCTGAGCTCCGAATGATTCTCCGCGACCGCGAGGACGCGGATGTGAAACAGGACAGGCCGAAGCCCCGCTGGCGAGACTTGTTGAAGCTGCCCCAAACGTGGGGCGCGATTTCTGCCAAGAGCCTGACCGATCCGGTGTGGTTTTTTGTGACTGACTGGTTTCCCATCTATCTGGTGGCCAAAGGCATTTCGTTGCAAAGCGGCCTGATCGCGGTCTGGGTGCCGTTTATCGCGGCCGATCTGGGGAATTTCTTTGGCGGCGGCGCTTCCGGCTATTTGATCAAGCGCGGCTGTACGGTCGGGGCCGCGCGCAAAGCTTTGGTAATATTCGGCGCGTTGGGCGTGTTGCTGCTGATTCCGACGATTCTCACGGTCAAACTTTGGATCATCACGCTGCTCTTCGCGCTTTCCACTTTTTCCTACGCGTCATTCTCCACCATCGCGAACGTGCTGCCGGCGGATCTTTTCCAGAGCGATTCCGTGGCGTCGGTCAGCGGCATGACGGGCACCGGCGCGGGCATTGGCACGATCATCGCTTTTAAGCTGATCGGCTACTTTTCCGACGCCCGACAGGCGCAGACCACGCACTCGTTTGACCCCATCGTAATCACAGCAGGCCTGGTCCCGTTGCTGGGCATGATCCTGGTGCTGCTCTTAGTACGCAATACGCGAGCGACCGCAGAAGGACTGGTGCGTCCGATCTAGCGAGACGCACGCCGCTTCATCCTGCCAGCCTGCTTCTAACGCACTGCGGTCTCGGTGCGCGGCGGCGCGTTCTTCACATATTTGTCGAACCAGCGCAGCATTTCGTAGACCAGCTGTTCGTTCGACTCCATGGCCGTATACCAGTGCGGCTCGTGCGGCAGCAGCACCAGGCGAGTCGTGCCGCCATTGCCTCGAATCGCTTCGTAGAGCTTGCTGGCCTGAATCGGCGTCGTACCGGGATTCGCATCCTCGGCGCCATGCATGATCAAGAGCGGCGTCTTCAATTTGTCGGCGACAAAGAACGGCGAGACTTTCAGATATACATCCGTTGCTTCCCAGACCGAGCGCCGCTCATTCTGAAAACCGAAGGGCGTCAGCGTCTTGTTGTAGGAGCCGCTGGTCGCGACACCCGCGCGGAATAGGTCGGAGTGTGCGACCAGATTGACGGTCATGAGCGCGCCGTGGCTGTGCCCGGTGACTCCGATGCGATCCGGGTCAGCAACTCCAAGGCGCACCGCTTCATCCACCGCAGCCTTGGCGTCGGCGACCAGTTGGTTCAGATAAGTGTCGTAGGCCTTCTTCGGATCACCGATGATGGGGAACGCAGCGTTGTCGATGATTGCATAGCCCGCAAGCAGCAGGAGGCGGTAATTTCGCAATTGCGTGAAAGTTTCCTGCGAACCCGCGACCTGACCGGCGGTTGCAGCGTCGGCGTAGTCGAGAGGATAGGCGTAAAGAATGGTGGGAACGCGGGTTCCTTCCTTGTAGCCCGGTGGCGTGTAAAGCGTGAACGACAGATCGAGTCCATCGGCGCGCTTGTACTTGACCAGGCGCTTCTTAATGGCACGGACGGCCGGTGCGGGATCGGGGATGTGCGTGATCGCAACGCTGCTGGAGGTGAAGGAAGCCTCGCCCTCCGACGCGTCGACGGCTTTCCCCAGCGTGCGCTTGAACGCGTTCGGCGGATCGGTGGGCGATTGATGCCAGGTCAGAAATGTCTCGGTGTCCGGCCCGGTGAAGGCTAGAAATCGCTCGAGCGAAGTCTTGTCGCAGCGAAACCAGCGCTCGGACTGCAAAGTCTTCAGATTGAGCCGATCGAGGAACGGCCGGTCTCCGTCGGGCGAAGCGCCGGTGCCGGATAGATAGATCGAATCGCCCTCCTGAAGTACCACCGAGCTTCCGTTCGCCAGCTGGCGTCTCACGGGAGAGCCGGGATTTTTGTACCTCTCGTCAGTTGAGAGATCCCAAAGCAGGCGAGGCTTCTGTTGCGGATCATCCACGTCGACGACGAAGGTCTTTCTCCAGTGGCGGTTGTTATCGTATTGCGTCAGAAGAGCAACGCTGGGTTGTTCGCTCCAGGAAAAGTCCACATAACGCTGCTCGGCGCGAGCGATTTCAACGGCCGGTGCGCTGAAAGGCGATTTCTGCAGCATGATCTTGTCGCGATTGGGAACCGTCACATTCCAGTCGCCGCCATCCAGCGCTTCCGCCCAGACCAGCGTTGCCGGGTCGGTCGCACGCCAGGAAAAATCGCGTGGACCGGTCGGAACGCCGTGAATGGGAACACGATCCGCCAAGGGAAGCGAGGCGATGGTATGCGTGGAAACGCGGGCGCGGTCGGACACATCCCAAACTTCGACCTCCTGCGGGAAGCGGTCGTAGGTGGTGATGTAGGAGTAGGGCTTGTGGATCGCGGTGACGAAGATGTGCTTGCCATCGGGCGCGGGATCGAGCGATGCGTAGTTTCGCGCCTTTCCGATAGGCGTGATCGCTCCCGTCGCCGCATTGACCAGGGCAAGTTGTGAGGCCGCGTAGTAATCGAAGAGATCCTCGTCGTGCTTGCTGTTGAGCGTGTCACGGTTCTCGTACGTGCTGCTCTGTCCTTTGCTGCCTTCGGTCTCCTGGATGCTTGGGCCGGCGGGCACGACCGGCTCGGGCGGTGGCGCGCCCATCCCGGCGGGCACCAACTTGACCAGCAGGGTTTTCTGATCTGGCATCCACTGCACCGCATCGTCAAACATGGGATTGAGACGCGCTCCGGGGACGCGATGCGCTTCGCCGGTCTTGCCATCGCCGACCCAGAGTTCGACGGAGTCAGCCGCAAGATTTACGAATGCGAAATGTCTACCGTCCGCCGCCCAGATGGGGTCGCCTGGGCACGCTCCTGCTGGAATCGGGACGTGGACCTGCGTACCTTCAGCGATGCGTACCAGGTCGATGCTGCGAGCACAGGGCGTGATGCCGTAGCCGCCGGGCGTATCGTGCTTGCTGTGATTTTTCGGCTCGACGCGCACTCCGGCCAGGCGTAAGAACGGCGTCGCTACGCGGGAAATCGGCGGATAGTCCTGCCATGACACCAGCAGAATCGCGTCGTGGGTCGGGCTCACCAAAGGAAGCGGCGGCGAGGGGGCGTGCATCACGTCGAGAATGTATTGTGGCGGTTTGTCATATGTGGCCTCGGCCTGTGCCGCGGTTGCAGAAGTCGCCTTTGCAGATGAAGATTTCGACTGCGCTGCCATCGGCGTCCAGACCGTGCCGGCAACGAGCGCTCCAGCTAAGAACAACTTCGAGGCCTTCCCGATTCTCATAAGCTCTCCCCGCTTCTTCTCACGAATGAAATCCGAGCGGTGGGCTAAGAACTACTGCCACCAGCAAACACTATCGAGTCGCGTGCCGAACCAAACCAGCCAAATTCACCAAGCCAACCGCCGACGACGCCGCCAAGACCGATGTAACCACTCCCAATCCCCAGAGCAGCCTGCGGTCCTTCGGAATCCAGCGATACAGCGCGATCAGCACAAATGGAAGAGTGGGAATCGCGAACCGCGCGAACGCTCCGCGAGCCCAGTGCGGATAGTTGTAAGCGTAAAGACACCAAACATAGGGAACAAGAAAGAGAATCTCGACCGGGTGGGCGCGGGCATACTGGCGAAACTCTTTGTCCCAGACCATGACCCCTAGCGCAATGAGCACCAGGAAAATCCATCCAAAGCTCAGAACCAGATTGGTCCACGGAGCACCTTCGGCGAGCGTGCCTTTAATGATGGCGTAAAGGGGAAATCCGAACAGCCATCCTCCCTGCGTGTGCGGGTCGTAATAGCTGTGTACGGTCGCCAGCGGATCGTGGAATTGCTGCGCGAAGGGCAGAACATAGAGGATCCCGACGACCAGGCCGATCACAACTGCCGGCAAAAGCCTGCGGTACTCGCGCTTCCAGAGCAGGAGCACTCCGATACCCAGCAATGCGAAAAAACCGAGTGGCCGCACCGTGGTCGCCAGAGCCGCCAGCAGGGCTGCAATCGTCCAGCGCTCCTTTCGCACCGCAAAAAAGGAAGCGAACAGAAGAGCGACGAACAAGGGCTCTGCACCACCAAGATACGATCGCTGCATCCAGTCGAAGTTCAGAATTGCAAAGAACCCGGCGATCCATCCTCCCCATAAACGATAGGCCAGCACGACGCTGGCGAGCGAGGAGGCAAAGGAGACGAGTAAGAGTGCGGAACGGTCGCTCATGCCCGTCGCGCGGGAAATAGCCGCCATCAGGTAGGGCAAACCCCAGAACTGCTTAACCATCAGGCCGTGAAAATCCCAACGGCGAATGGCTGAGGCAACGTCCATGTAGGCAGAACTGTCTCCAAATCTGAATACGAGGTCGAAGTAGTTCGTGAGGAAGGCCAAACCGCCGACGAATATCACACACGTTAGCAGCCACAGGGCGACGATCTCACGCTGCGACGGCTCTGCGCGCCACCCGCTGCGCGCGGCGACTTCGGTCGCGTCGCGCGCCTTTGGGCGGTCTGCTATTGCGGCTTCGGAATAATGCATAGCGGTCGCCCACAAGGATAACGCAACTCTCCGTCGTCAAGTCGAGGTTCCACGATTAGGGTGGGGCGTTGTGCCTGAAACGTTGTGATAAGATGGCTGCCCAAACCTACCAAATCGGAAACTCTATGCGGGCTTTGGTGACGGGATCGGGCGGGCTGATCGGGTCGGAGTGCGTGCGTCTGCTATCCGAGCAGGATTGGGAAGTTGTCGGAATCGACAACGACATGCGGCAGAAGTTCTTCGGCCCAGGCGGCACCACGCTTCCAGTTGTGCAAGCGCTTAGCCAGGACATTAAGTCATACCGGCACTATAGCGTCGACATACGCGACCGTCACACGATGCGGGAGATCTGTGAGCGCGAACGGCCCGACTTTATTATTCATGCCGCGGCGCAACCTTCCCACGACAAGGCGGCGTCCATTCCGTACGATGACTTCGATGTCAACGCAGTGGGAACGATGAATCTCCTGGTCGCGGCTCGAGACTTCTGCCCGGACTCGCCGCTCTGCTTCACCAGTACCAACAAGGTCTACGGAGACCGGCCGAATAAGCTTGCACTGGTCGAAATGGAGAAAAGATACGACTACGCAGAGGGTCGCAACGGCATTGACGAGAGCATGTCCATAGATTCGTGTCTGCATTCGATTTTCGGGGCGTCCAAGGTTGCTGCGGACGTGATGTGCCAGGAATTCGGACGGTACTTCCACATGCCGATCGGGATTTTCCGCGGAGGCTGCCTCACCGGACCTCAGCATTCGGCCGTGGAACTGCACGGTTATCTTGCGTACATCATCCTATGTGCGGTTACCGGCCGTGAATACACGATCTACGGGTACAACGGCAAGCAGGTGCGCGATCAGATTCATAGCCGCGATGTGGCTCGTCTGTTCGTGGAGTTCTACAAGAATCCGAGAGCTGGAGAAGTCTACAACCTTGGCGGAGGACGCCAGAACAGTTTGTCGATCCTGGAAACGATCGATATTCTCTTCGCGATGGGCTACCCTCTGCGGTACCGCTACGATCCCGCGAATCGCGTTGGCGACCACATCTGTTACATCTCAGATCTGCGCAAGATTCACGCCCACTTTCCGGAGTGGAAGATGGAGTACGATCTGCGAAGTATTATTTCTGAGATCACGTTGCGCCACCTGCGATTGACCGCCGCAGCCTGAAAGCCGGCACACATAGAGTCGGGAGTGGAATGTCCGTCGAAGATAATCTGAGCGCGATGGAACGGAGCCGGGAGGCCTATTGGCGCCGGCATCCCAATACCTCGCCGTTCAAATTACGTTGGCGCGCTCTCACGGTTCGCCACTCTTTTCACATATTGCCCGGAGAGTCGATTCTGGAATTGGGTGCCGGAAGCGGCCTCTGGACCGAACACCTGGCCTTGGTTCTGCGCGGCGAAAACCCCATTACGGCCGCAGTGTTTAACGACGACTTTGCGGCGCCGCGTGAAATCCCGAACACGCACTTTGTAAAGATCAGCAATCTTGCCAAGGACTTTCCCGCCGAGAGTTTCGACTATGTGGTGGGAAGCGCTATTCTCTGCCATGATGAGTTTCCGCAAAACTTGGCGGCGATCTATCGCTTGCTGAAACCCGGTGGACAAATTCTGTTCTTCGAATCCAACTACTGGAACCCGCAGGTTTTCGTCAAGAACCATGTGAAGTCGATTGGGCGGTGGGCCGGCGAAGCTTCCTGCCAGGTTGGGATGCGACGCTACCAACTGCTGAAAGCGGCTTCGCACCAGGGGTTCACCAATATCGAGATTATTCCGTACGACATTCTCCATCCCCGCACTCCTCGCGCGCTGATTCCTTTCCTGCAATCGACCGCGTTTGTGATGGAACATACCCCGCTGGTTAAGGAGATGTGTGGAACGCTCTACATCTGGGCCAAGAAGCCGGGAAATGAAATGGCGCGACGGCCGGTTGTCAACCTGGCCACACGGTCCAACCTGCGAGATTCCGTCTCGGTCGTAGTTCCCTGCTACAACGAAGAGATGAATATCGCGCCCTTGGCACACGCCCTGCTGCAGATGTATTCCGACTATATCCACGAGATCATCCTGGTAAACGACAACAGCAAAGACCGGACTGGAGAAGTAGCTCGCCAGCTGGCTCACTGGGATTCTCGAATCAAGGTCGTGGATCGTACTCCTCCGGGTGGGGTGGGTCGAGCTCTGCGCGACGGCTACGCGGCCGCCACGGGACGCTACATTCTTACGATGGATTGCGATTTCGTGCAGATTGTGCCCGAACTGCGAGACCTCTTCGAGGTCGTGGCAGATGGTTGCGACGGCGCGATCGGCAGCCGGTTCTCGCATCAATCCGTATTGTTGAACTATCCATTCCTCAAAATTCTCTGCAATCGCGGATTTCACCTGCTCGTCAACGTATTTCTGGACTCTCGCATTCGGGACATCTCCAACAACCTGAAATTGTACCGAGCCGAGATTCTTAAGAACGTTGACATCGAGCAGGATCACTTCGCGGCAAATGTCGAAACGGGTCTCAAGCCGATCCTGGCAGGCTACGATGTGCGAGAAGTTCCCATTTCCTGGATCAGTCGTACGATCGATATGGGAAACTCGTCGTTCAAGATTGTGAAGATCGCTCCAAACTATTTTGCAGAGTTCGTAAGCATCGCGTGGAACGCCTGGCGCCGACACCGGCCCTTTGTGCGCGATCCGAACAAAGTCACAGTACTGCAGCCCACATCTTCCGAGCCGCCGGTCAAACGTCGGTTAGCCCGTTGAACAGAGATGCGAGTGTCGGGTGCGAAATCAGTTTCCGCGGAACCGCCTCTGCAGCGCGAAGCATCGGCTTGCCTGGTGTGCGCCAATATCGCGGTTGAACTCTATCGCGATGACAATGCCGATCGCGCCTTAACCTCCAGCGACTTAGGTTCTTCGCGACGTACAGTCAGCCACGGAAAAATCTTACGTTGCTCTGCCTGCGGCTTCGGATTTCGAGCCTGGCGCCCGTCTGCGGATGAACTGGCTAGCTTGTATCGAGAACTTGACCCGTTGGTTTACGAAAAAGAATCTACCGGGCGCAACCGAACTGCCAGGCGACACCTGAAAATTGTCACAAACTACGTCCCGCGCGGACGCCTGCTCGATGTCGGCTGCGCCTCTGGAGCTTTTCTCAGTTGCGCTGTCGAGCAAGGGTTTGAGGTCATTGGCGTTGAACCTTCCCGCATCTTGTGCTCGAAGGCTCAAGAAAGATTGCGCGGTCGAGGAACGATTCTATGCTGCGACTTGCAGAACGCGGATCTTGCTGAGGCCAGCATGGATGCCCTGACTCTTTGGGATGTGCTTGAGCATGTGCCGGATCCCTTAGCGTTCCTCGGGCGATGCGCTGCGCTCGTGAGGCCGGGCGGCTACGTCGTGGCGAACGTGCCCGATCTGGAAAGTTGGCAAGCGCGTTTGCTTGGAGGGCGCTGGCCTCTCCTGCTGGCCGAGCATCTCAACTATTTTTCGCGCAAGAGTCTGGCCCTCGCGGGAGAAATCTGTCAGCTACACGCGGTTCGCTTTGGCCGTCGACCCAGTTCCTTTTCTCTTGAATATATTCTGCACCGGCTGCGGCAGCATCATCTTCCAGGAGCCACAGTTGGCCATGCCATGATGCGGAATCGCGCTTTGGGCTCGGTCTCAATACCTGCCTATCTGGGTGAGAGCTATGTCGTGTGGAAACGTTTGGCAGATGACAGGAGCGCAGATTGAAGCGCTCCGCGCTCATCGCAGGCATGGTTGCCTTGCTCTTGCTGATCGCAATCGGCCGAGTACTCGCGACCTACAGCGTAACCGCGCAGACCTTCGATGAACCCTGTCATGTCTCGGCTGCAATCGAACTTCTGGATCGCGGCACGTATAAACTTGATCCCTACAACACTCCTTTAGCTCGCATCTCTATCGGCATCCCTCTATATCTGTCCGGAGCCCGGCTTCCAGACTATGCTCCTGACGATCCTGCCGGGCACAACTACAACGACGTCGGGAATAAAATCCTGCACTCCGGAAGCTACCAGCACAATCTCGTGCTGGCGAGACTTGGTATACTCCCGTTCCTTCTGCTGGCCGCCTTGGTTGTGTTCTTCTGGTGCAGGCGGGAATTCGGGGACCTGGCGGCGGTCATCGCGGTCATCTTGTTTACGACGCTGCCGACGATTCTCGCTTTCTCCAGCGTCGCCTATTCGGACATCGCGGTGGCGTTTGCGCAGCCCGCGGCGCTGTTCGCTTTTACCCTCTGGTTGGAAAACCCGAGCCGAAAGAACGTTCTCTGGTTGGGGATCACAGCTGGCCTAGCACTGCTCGCCAAGTTCACAACCTTGCTCTTCTTTCCCGTAGGCGCCGCTTCCATACTCGTCGCGCGATGGTGGAGGCCCACGCAGTCGATCAACCCGCGTCCAACGCTGCGGCGCCGGGTTCTTGTGTTTCAGATCGCAGCTGCCGTCCTGATCGCAGCTGTCGTAGTGTGGGGTGGATATCGATTCTCGACCGCCCATGTGCAGGAGGGCATGGACTTTTCGCCGGCTGCCATGCCCTCGCTTCAGAGCTTCCCGGCGCCGTTGCAGTCGACCATTCGGGAGTTGATCCTCAAGAATCCTACAGTGCCTGCGCCCGGCTTGCTGCGCGGTCTTGCCTCGGCGTACGTCTTCAACAAGAACAAGCCCAATTCTTATTTCATGGGAAAGATAAAGAAGGGAGGGTGGTGGTACTTTTTCTTCGTTGCCCTGGCGCTGAAGTCGCCCCCCGCGTTCCTGGTGCTGGCGCTTGTCGGCATGATTGCGTTGCTGTTGGACCGTAAACAGAGGTGGACTGCGCTGTCGCCCGCCGCTCCGATTGTTGCCATCCTGCTGGCCACTGTCACAACGAATGTGTACTACGGCGTGCGTCATATCATCGCGCTGTTTCCACTCCTGGCGATCGTTGCCAGCTATGGCGCGTCTTATCTATGGCATATCGGAAGTCGGCGGCAGCTGGCGGCACGTTGTGTCCTTTGCGGATTGCTGATCTGGCAGATTGTGTCTTCTGCTTCGGCAGGCCGCGACTTTCTGGCCTACTTCAATTTTATTGCTGGACGAGATCCGAGCAGGATCCTGGTACAAGGATGCGACCTTGACTGCGGGCAGGATCTGATCCTGCTGTCGCGAGAACTGCACGCACGAAGAATCGCGCACGTAACGCTCGCCCTATGGACCAGCACCGACATGACCCAAACCGACTTGCCCTCGTTCGAGGTTGCGCAGCCTTCTCGACCTGTGACCGGCTGGTTTGCCATCAGTCTCCGGGCGCTTCGTGAGGGAGATGTCTTTCACAACGAGTATCCGCAAAACGCCTTTGACTGGCTAAGCGGCTATCGGCCGGTGCAACAGGTCGGGAAGACCATTCTTCTTTACTACATTCCTGATACGATGGATTCCGGCCCAGGCCCATCGACCGCACGCTGAGAGTCATAGCCACGGCAGGGCAGGTGTCCGTGCGTGTTCCTTCGGTGGTTCGGCAGGATGTCGCTCCCGCCGGGTTCTTCTTGCAAACGCGTATTCTCATTCGGTAAGCTTTGGGACACTTCATACAAACGAGTCCGCGCAAAGCGGGACGCCTAGGCGATATGGCTAGGGGATACGGCATTTTTTCTCGGACACTTCGACTGGGAAGCAGCAGGGACGCTGATGCTGGGCCGTACACCGACCGATTGTTGACGTTGACCTCGGTCCCAAGTCTTCGATGAGCACAGCCCACGCCGGTTCCCACTAGGGGGAAAAATCATGTCACGTTCTTCGATCAGACTCATCACTCTCGGTATCGTTCTATTCACCTCAAGTCGGTGGTTGTTGGCGCAAGGCGGCGCCACCGGGGCCATCACGGGGACGGTGCAAGACGCCAGCGGAGCGTTTGTCGCCAATGCCGAGGTGCGCATCACGAACCAGGATACGAACGAACTGGTGCGCACGGTGAAAACGGGGGCGGACGGTAGTTTCGCCGCGCCTCTGCTGCCGGTGGGGACCTACACCTTGGCGATTCAGAGCCCAGGATTCGCCGAAGCGAGGTTCCGCGATGTGGTGGTGCGGGTGACCGAGACTACGCGCCTGAACACCAAGCTGAACCCGAAAGCAGTGCAACAGGCAATTGAGGTGCAGTCTGAGGTCGAGGCTGTGGACACCACCGACCCCGCGACCGGGCAAGCGATTGAAACCCGGACGATCCGCGAACTGCCGCTGGCCACGCAAAACTTCCAGCAGTTGCTCACGCTCTCTTCGGGCGCGGAAAGCGACCTGAACGCAGCCGCGCAGCTGGGACGAGGCAACGCCAAACTGTTCGTCAACGGCCAGCGTGAAGACAACAATAACTACCTGATCGAAGGCATCAGTGCCACCGACTACAACGTCGCGCAGGCCACGAACGTGCCGCTGCCCAATCCCGACGTCATCGGAGAATTCAAGGTGCAGACGTCGCTCTATGACGCCAGCCAGGGGCGCAACGGCGGCGGCAACGTAAATGCGATTCTCAAGACTGGAACGCAGACGTTTCACGGCGACCTTTACGAGTTTTTGCGCAATGACGTGCTCAATGCGAACGAGTTCTTCCTGAACCGCGCCGGCCAGCCGCGACCGCCGGTCAAGCAGAACATCTTTGGCGGAAGCCTGGGCGGCCCGGTGAGCCCGGGCGGGAAGCTGGGTTTCTTTTTTGTGAACTATCAGGGCACGAGGCAGAGAAGCGGCTTGTCGGCGGGAACGGAGATCGATAACCCCGGATTTCCGGTGCTTGGAACCGACCGCTCCGACACGACCCTGGAGGCGCTGTTTAATGTTCCCTCGATCGATCCGGTGATTCACAAGCTCTTGAATTTCCAGAGCACGCAATTCGGTAATTTCCCGGGAGGTTTTCTTATTCCTGCGATTCCCGGAACACCGGGCACTACGGCGCCGCTGGTGATCAGCAAACCGGGGAAATATACCGAAGACCAGTTCACCACGAATTGGGATCGTGAGTTTCGCGAGGGGAAAGACAAGGTAGGTGCGCGTTTCTTCTTTTCAAATTCCGAGTCACTGTTGCCTTTCGGCGCAGGCGGACTGCAAGCCTCGCTGGGCGCGACGCTTTCCAGCAGTATCAGCAACACGGACCTGGACTTTCCCTTCGATCTGCCGCTCAACGCCCGCTTTTTCAGCGTCAATGAGACTCACGTATTTACCCCAAACCTGATCAATGACTTGCGCTTCGGGTTCGTGCGCATCAGCGACAGTCTGGACAACATCAATCCGGTGACGGCGGCCGATCTGGGAATTGACCGCCCCACGAACAACGTGACGCAATCCATCTATAAGTTCACGCTGAACAGTTCGGGATTTCAGATCGGCCCGTCGCCTTTCGCCGATCAGCACCAGACGCAGGACAACTACAGCGTGGTAGAAAACCTGGGCTGGGTGCACGGTTCGCACGTGCTGACGTTCGGCGGCGAGATCACGCGGGTCAATCTGGACAAGGCCTTCCCCCAGGTTTTCAACGGTCAGCTGATTTTCGCCAGCCAGACCGGAGGGTTGAGCGATTTTCAGGAGTTCCTCGAAGGTGCACCGCCGTTCAGCTTTGGCGGCGGAGGCGTATTCACGCACCAATATCGGACCAACAACTTTGGCGTTTTCGCCCAGGACGACTGGAAGGTGCGGCACGACCTGACGCTCAATCTGGGGCTGCGAACGGAAATCATGGGAGCCTTCCACGACAACCTATGCCACATCGGCAATCTCGACCCCGCTCTGGCGAATGCACAGCAGTTTCCGTTCGTCTACGGGGGCTGCGCCAAAGGACTGAACGTGGCGGGATTGACCGGCAGTGGCAACAATACGACCCTGAACAACAACTACGCAACGGACTGGGGCCCACGCGTGGGCTTTGCCTGGGATCTGTTCGGCCGGCACACGACCTCGCTGCGCGGCGGCATCGGCAGCTATTTTGTGCGCGAGGATGTCGGCAACGTGGACCAGCTCAGCTTCCAGGCTCCATTCCTGCCGGTGGCATTTGGCGGCGGTTTGCCGGGATGCGCGTCGACGTTTTTCTCGGCCGACGCTCCGGCCAATTGCATCCCCCTAGGCTTGACGTCAAATCCCAATGCTCTACCTGCGGGTGGGGTGATCGATCCCGCGTTTGTGCCCTGCCTGTCGCTATTCCAGGGGTTTGTGGTGAACGGAACGTCGACCCCGACGACCGACACCACGCAAACGCCGACGTTCGGTTGCGCCGGGCCGGGGCTGCCCTCGACCGGCGTTTTCGGGCTGGTGGTTCCGCGCCACTTCGTTTCACCGAACACACAGCAGTGGAACCTGACGCTGCAACGGGAACTCGGCAAGGGATGGGTTTTCGAGGCCGGCTATGTAGGGACGCATACGATTCACCTGCGGGAAACCCGAACCAGCCTGTTGGCCCAGAACGCAAGCCCTACAAACCCACTGACGATCACGGATGCGAATGGTCAGCAATTCACGATTACGCAAAACACGCTGAGCAATGCGGAGGCGCGGGGACGCTCGCTCGAAATCAACGGCTATAGCGGGATGCAGCTTTTCGCTGACGACGCCTACTCGCACTACAATTCGCTGCAGGCCACAGTTTCGCGGCGCTGGGGTGGGGGATATTTCCAGGGAGCGTACACGTTCGCGCGCTCGACCGACGCGACTTCCAGCGGCAACACCGCGTTCAACACCGCGTTTAATGACGAGTCCACGCTCGCGCCGTCGCGCGGGCTCTCGGATTTCGACCGCAGGCATCGCCTGGCGGTGAGCTATCGCTACGATCTGCCATTTTTCCGCGGCGCGAAAGGAGCCAAGGGCGCTCTTCTCAGCGACTGGGGGATCAGCGGGATTACCATTTTCCAGTCCGGGACGCCGTTTTCGGTGATCGATTCCGCGGCCGGCACAGCCTTCCTGGGGTCTGGCCTGACCACGACGCTGGGAGCGCAACTGGCGCCGGGCGGCTCGATTGCCGCCGGGACCACCAGCGGAGGAGTTCACCAGCGCATCGACGGTTATCTGAACATCCCGAACTTTACGACCGCGCCGCTGGTGTACCCGACCCAATGCAACCCAACCCCGGGTAATCCGAACAATATCTTCTGCGGCACGGCTTTCGGCGATCTGGGCCGCAACATCTATCGCGGGCCGTTCCAGCAAAACTGGGACTTTTCGCTGGGCAAGAGTTTCCAGATCACCGAGCGGCAGACGATTCGCTTCACCACCGATTTCTTTAACATCTGGAATCACGCCAACTTCGGCAATCCGGCGATCACCGACGTGGAGACTACTGGTGGAGGCACCCTGCTGCAGAGCCAGACGCCTTTCGGCAAGATCACACAGACGGTGGGCACGCCGCGCCTGATTCAGTTTTCGCTGCGCTGGGCCTTCTAAGGCCGGAGGGAAGCGCGTTTCCTAGTCGGCAGCACATTCCTCGCGCTTCCGGCTCCAGGCGCTCGATCTGATACGGGGATGCTTCCCCCTCTGCCCCAAATAGGTTGTCGGGCTTGTACTTATAGAACCTCGCAGGATGCAGACCCGGCAAAAGCCGTGACGCCGGTTCGACAGGTTTTCGACAAATGGCGAACCGTCGCGACACTTTAATCGCATCCAATGGCGGCCTCACTCATCAGATAGGAAAAGCTCGGCATATGCGCGCCCCCATGTCGAAATGTGCAGGAATATGCGGAGACGACCACACCGGTGACCACCAGCGCGATTGCACCAACAACCGGCAGCGAAATGGCGAGATACGAACGCCTGCTGCGGGCCGCGAACTTCATCGCGTCCTGCGGTGATTGCGATGCCGCAACCGACCGCCTGATTCGCGAACTGCGCGACATCGTTCCTTTTGACTACCTGCAAGTGGTGTCCCTGAAGAACGGAACGAATGAGGTGGCGTGGCAGTTTACGGATATCGCGGGCGTTCGAGAAAGCCGTGGCCCGCTGGAATCGTCCGTATTGGCGGAGGGACCGCTCCGCCTGGTACACGATGCAGGCGAATTGCTCTTGGTAGACGAATGGGCGCGTCAACCCCGGTTTGCAGACCACGCGCATAGGATGGAGGAGATCGGAATCGTTTCCGGCTGCATCCTTCCTCTACGAAGGGGTGAACGCCGAATTGGGTTGTTGACGTTTGGCAAGATCGAGGCAAACGCTTACGCCGACGAATGTCAGTTTCTCTCTCTGGTCGCCGATCAGATTGCCCTCGCCATCGACGCTGCCGTGAATTTCTATGTGTCGCGTCGTGCTGAGGATCGGCTGAAGCTCATTCTCGATCTCAGCAATCATGTGGTCTCGAGCCTGGACTTTGAAGAACTTCTGCGCACAATTTCCGCCAATATCCGGAACGTGATGGAGTCCGACGCGGCCGCGATCATGCTCGCGGAGTCGGACGGCAATACTCTTCGCGTACACGCTCTGGATTTTCCCGACAGCCGCGGGATCTTTGTGGAAGGGGGCAGGGTGCCCGTCGCCGGTACGATGCCCGGCGACGCGTTTCGAACGGGCAAGCCCATGGTCGTCAACCGGCTCGATCCGGCGGAACTGCCTCCGGAAATGTACAACAAGGCGAAAGCCGAGGGGCTGAATTCATTCTGCGACGTCCCATTGATCGGGCGTCAGCGAGTCGTGGGAGTCTTGGCGGTTGGCCGTCACGACGAAAACACGTTCGACCAGGAAGAAGTGGCTTTCCTTGCCCTGGTCGCCAATCAGGTCGCAATCGGAGTGGAGAATGCGCGTGCCTACGGCGAAATTGCCGAACTCAAGGACAAGCTCGCGCAAGAGAAGTTGTATCTCGAAGACGAGATTCGTGGCGAGATGGATTTTGAGGGGATTGTGGGGCAGAGCTCGGCCCTGCGGCATGTATTGCAGCTGGTAGATACGGTAGCCCCAAGCGATTCCACCGTGCTGTTATTGGGCGAAACCGGCACCGGCAAGGAGTTGATCGCGCGTGCGGTTCATGAACGGGGCCGGCGCAAAGATCGCACTTTTGTGAAGGTGAATTGCGCCGCCATTCCCACTGGCTTGCTGGAGAGCGAACTGTTCGGGCACGAGCGCGGCGCATTCACCGGCGCGATCTCTCAGAAAATCGGCCGACTCGAGCTTGCTGATCAAGGGACTTTATTTCTGGACGAAGTCGGAGATATTCCGATCGAGATCCAGCCGAAACTCATGCGGGCGCTGCAGGAGCGGGAATTCGAACGTCTGGGCAGCACGCGGACCAAGAAAGTCGACGTGCGGCTGGTGGCTGCGACCAACCGCAATCTCGAAACGATGATCGCAGACCGGGAATTTCGCGAGGACTTGTACTACCGCCTGAACGTCTTTCCCATAAGGATCCCTCCGCTCAGAGAACGGCCTGAGGACATTCCGTTGCTGGTGCGTTATTTCGCTCAGAAATACGGTCGCCGCATGGAGAAAAAGATTGAATCCGTTCCTACCTCCGCGATGAAGAAACTTTCCCAATGGCACTGGCCAGGCAACATCCGCGAGCTCGAGAATTTCATCGAGCGCTCCGTGATCCTTACCCATGGTTCTGCGCTACAGGTGCCGATCGGAGAACTCACCAGTCACACCAAGGCAGCTCCCGTAGCAATCGCCACTGAGTCTCCCGAACGCGGCCATATCCTGGAGACGCTGAAACAGACTGGCGGCCGGGTTGCGGGTCCGCAAGGAGCAGCCACGCGTTTAGGTATTAAGCGTACGACTTTGATCTCGCGCATGAAGAAGCTCGGCATTGATCCACGCCGAGTGCTGTAACTGTTCGTAGCCTTCCCTCGACTTCGCCCCATTCATTCAATCCCAAAGAGTCCTCATCCCCTTCGACTTCGACAATTGTCGAATCGTGCTTCGACACTTTTCGACATGCCTTTGTGTTGATGCGATGTCTTTGACTTTGTTCTCAAGGCCTTGGAACAGGCGAAGCCGCGATCTGCGTTTGGTTGGCGGCTTGCTTCAGTAGATTGCGAAGGTCGCACATGTTCAAGCTCTCCACCATCGAAAGCAATGGCCAGCGAACGCTGGTGCTGGAAGGCAAATTAATTTCGCCCTGGACCGAGGAAGTGGAGAGTGCGTGGCGAAATGCCCAGGAACATCTCGCAGGACGCAAGCTAGTCGTTGACTTGGCCAACGTCACCCTCATCGGCGGCGATGGAGAGAATACGCTGCTGCATTTAATGCGGGAAGGGGCGAGCTTCACAGGCTGCGGGGTTCTTACCAAGCACGTGTTGAAGCAGTTGGCGCAAAGGTGCCGTTGTCCGCAGTAACACCGTGGGGCAATCGGAAATTGACAAGAAAGTTTGGCTCGCGATGTCTATTTCCAAAACCTCAGACGACAAACCAGTGGAGGGAGATCGTGAAAATCCTTGGTACGAAACGAACCGACGCTCCACCGGCGGCAGTCTATGCAACCGCCGCCGACTTTTGCCGAATTTTTGAGGATGACATGAATCGTCTTTATCAGTTGTCGTTGCTCCTAACCGCAGATCCTGAACTGGCGGAGAAATGCTTCGTTCGGGGTTTGGAAACTTCGCGGGACAGTAACCCGGTTTTCAAGGAGTGGGCCGAATCCTGGGCACGCCGCGCCATTGTCATCAATGCGATCCGGATCATTGGCCCAGGCCCAGGCATGGTCTCAGCACGCATTGCCCGACAGATCAACGGATTGCCGGAAGAGTTGGCTGCAGTCATCGGCTTGAAGCCGTTTGACCGCTTCGTCTTTGTTATGTCTGTACTCGAGAGTTATTCCGACCGCGACTGCCGGCTCCTTCTGGGGTGCACCAATTCCGACATAGCTCAAGCGCGAACATGTGCCTTCGAGCAACTCGGCGCGTTGGCCGAACAGCGCGGCCGGAGCAACAACACGATTCAATTCCAGTTGAAGGCAGACGATCGTGAAACCACGCTGGCGACCGCAATACAGCCGCATTGGGCGGTTTCAGCATAACTTTCAGCATAACTACGAACGATTTAGGGGAATGCCATGGTGGTCAAAAATACAGTGGAGATGAACGCACGTATTCGTAAAGGGTCGGTGGCGCTGGCCAGCTCGATTCTTGTCCTGTTGACGACTTCCGCCTGCAGCAGAACTAAAGTCCAGGCGGCGCCAGCCATGCTTGCACCACTCGTTACGGTGGTGAAGGCGACCGCTCAGGACGTGCCTCGATACCTCGATGAGATTGGCAGAAACGCGGCCTTCGAATCAGTTACCGTCACGCCCCAGGTCGGCGGCCGCATCGTCGAGCGTCATTTTCAGGACGGGGAGAGCCTGAAGAGGGGTCAGCTTTTGTTTGTAATCGATCCGCGACCTTATAAGGCCCAGGTCGATTCCGCGCAGGCCACCCTGGCCCAGGCCAAGGCTGCGCTCGATCTGGCCAAAATTCAATTCGCACGTGACCAGGAGGTGATCGGAGAGCGGGCGATTTCACAGCAGGATTACGACACCAAGAAAAATGCTGTCGACGTCGACCAGGCTCAGGTGGAAGCTGCCGAGGCTGCGCTTGAGACGGCAACGCTCAACCTGGAGTATTGCTACATCCATTCGCCCATTGACGGCAGGACCGGAGCTCGTCTGGTGGACGTCGGAAATGTCGTCCAGGCCAATACCACTTCCTTGCTGTCTATTCAGCGGCTCGATCCGATCTACGCCGAGTTCACAATTACAGAAGGCGATTTGCCCACAGTTCAAAAGCAGATGTCGAGCGGCCTGCTGAAAGCGGCAGTGCGCCTGCCGTCCGATACTGAGAGCGCGGTAAGAATCGGCCGAGTCGAGTTTCTCGACAACGCCGTGCAAACCGGCTCGGGCACGGTCAACCTGCGGGCTACGATGAGTAATCCCGACCACCACTTCTGGCCTGGGCAATTTGTGGACGTGAAGTTAGTCCTCAGCACGGAGAAAGGCGCCGTGCTGATCCCGAACCAAGCCACACAGATCAGCCAGAAAGGTCCCTTCGTATATGTGGTCAAAACCGACGACACGGCGGAGCTTCGCCCTATACAACTCGGGCAACGCCAGGGAGATGAAGTTGTGGTGACTGAGGGTCTGGCGCCCGACGAACGCGTGGTCCTTGCCGGACAGATGCTGGTGCGTCCGGGAGGAAAGGTGCGCGTCGACCCCAATTCGCCCGCCGGACAGAATTCAAATGCCAGTGGGAAGGCCACCACGGCGTCTGGAGGTCAGTCGTGAATTTGTCAGAGCTTTTCATTCGCCGCCCGGTGATGACGGTCGCTTTGACCGTCTCCGTGCTCCTGTTTGGAGTGTTCGCATATTTTCGCCTGCCGGTCAGTGATTTGCCGGCGATCGACTATCCGGTTATCCAGGTCCAGGTGAACTATCCAGGCGCGACGCCGGAAACGATGGCTAATAACGTCGCGACGCCGCTCGAGCGCCAGTTCATGCAAATTCCTGGACTGGAATTGGTGACGTCGAACAACGGTCAGGGGCATTCCAGCTTCGTGCTGCAATTCGATCTCGATAAGAGTCTCGACGGCGCCGCGACCGACGTACAGGCCGCCATCACACGCGCCTCGGGGCAGCTGCCTGTGGATCTACCCAGTCCTCCCACGTTTACGAAGACCAACCCAAACGATCAGCCGATTATGTACATCGCCATGGTCAGTGACACGGAGACGGAAGGACAGCTCTACGACTATGCCAATACGCAGGTGGGCGAGCGCATCAGCATTCTTCCGGGAGTGAGCCAGGTTGCCGTATACGGTACCCAATCGGCGGTGCGCATCAAGGCCGATCCATCGAACATGGCGGTTCGCAATATCACTCTGGAAGATCTCACCAACGCGATCAAGAACGGCACTGCCTACACAGGGGCCGGCCAAGTGGACGGGCCGCATCGCACGTTCCTGTTGCAGCCTCAAGGTCAGTTGCTGACCGCCAATCAGTACAACCAGTTGATCGTGGGACAAGCGAATGGCGCGCCTGTTTATTTGAAGGACGTTGCCACGGCGCGCCAAAGCGTGCAGGACGAACGCATCGACATGCGCTTCTGGGTGCGCGGATATCCGCAGCCGGGTGCAACGGTCGTGGTGGCTGTATTTCGCCGGGCCGGGGTAAACGCAGTCGCGGTCGCGAACTCGGTGAGGGACGTTCTTCCCAACATCCAGTCACAGCTTCCGAGTTCCGTTCTCATCGTGCCGGCATATGACCGGTCGCGAACCATTATCTCGGGAATTCACGACGTGCAGACGACGCTGTATATCGCATTCGTGCTCGTCGTCATCGTCATCTTTATTTTTTTGGGCAGGGTTACCGACACGCTGATCCCAGCCGTGGCGTTGCCGCTGTCGCTGCTGTTGACCTTCATCGCCATGAAGGTCCTGGGTTACAGCCTCGACAACCTCTCGCTGATGGCTCTAACGCTGGCCATCGGGTTCCTGGTGGACGACGCCATTGTGTTTCTCGAGAACACGGTGCGCCTGATGGAAGCGGGCCGCCGCGCTTTTGAAGCCTCCGTCGAGTCGGCCAAGGAGATCAGTTTCACCATCCTCGCGATGACGCTTTCGTTGGCGGCTGTGTTCATTCCGCTGGTATTCATGAGCGGGCTGATGGGCCGCATCTTCCGCGAGTTCTCGATCACGATTGTGATTTCCATCCTGGCCAGCGGCATCGTTTCTCTGACCCTCACGCCTTTGATGACATCGAGACTGCTGAGCAACCGGGGAGCGGGCGCAAAGAAGACCTGGATGGAGCGCGTCTTCGGCGCTGTGGAGCGGCGAGTGCTGGATCTCTACGGGCGCCAGCTGTGGTTCTTCCTGCGCAACCGCTGGATCTCCGGCGTCGCCTGGCTGGTTTGCCTCGCGGGGACGGGCTACCTCTTCTACATAGTGCCGAAGGCGTTCCTGCCGGTTGGCGACAGCTCGTTTATTCGCGGCGTGCTGGTGGCTCCGGAAGGATCGTCACCCGACCAGATGCATGCCTATCAAAGCGAAGCGGAGAAAATCATGAAAGCGAATCCCGCCGTGCGCAGCACCTTCACCATGAGCGGGAACGCCCAATTCTTGGGATCGAATCAGGCATTCCTGATTGCGTTCCTGAAAGACCCGTCCGAGCGCGCTCCCATCGCGCAAGTTGCCGGACAACTGATGGGTGGTATCGCCAATTCGGTGCCCGGAGTTATGGCGTTCCTCCAGCCCAACCCTGCGCTGGAAATCAGCACGGGGGCCACGGCCAATGCTCAAGGGCAGTTCGCTTACGCCATGTCCGGCATCAATCCCGACGAGGTCTATGCCACCGCCAACAAGATGCTCATGAAGATGCACGAGTATCCGGGATTTCTGTTTGTCAATTCCGATCTCTACAATCACACGCCCAATCTTCAGGTGGACATTTTGCGTGAGCAAGCAAAACTATATGGCGTCTCCGAGACACGTATCCTGACGCTTCTGCACGATGCTTATTCGCAGAATTACAGCTATCTGATCAAGAAAGCCACCGATCAGTACCAGGTAATCCTCGAGGTCGCTGACGACGAACGTTCCGCGCCCGAAGACTTGAGCAAGCTTTACATCAAGAGCGACGACGGCCAGCGCATGATTCCGTTGAGCGCGGTCACGAGTTGGCATCCCGTCATCGGCCCACAGGCAGTGAACCACATCAATCAGTTCACCAGCGTCACCATGTTCTTCAACCTGAAGCCCGGATATGCGATCGGCCCGGCCACTCAATTTGTAGAGACCGCGGCCAAACAGATTCTGCCTCCCGGAGTGCAGGGAGGGCTTCAGGGTGAAGCTCTCACTTTCCAGAACACGGTTTCTGACCTCGTGGTCCTGATGTTCGTAGCAGTGTTCGTCATGTACGTGATTCTGGCGATTCTCTATGAAAGTTATCTCCACCCGATCACGGTGCTGTCGTCGTTGCCCGTGGCACTGCTCGGCGGCCTGCTGACGCTCTGGGTATTCGGCGCCGAGGCTTCTCTCTACGCCTACATCGGCATGTTCATGCTCATGGGCATCGTGAAGAAGAATGGAATCATGATTGTTGACTTTGCCGAACAGCGAGTGCGGCAAGGAATTCCCGACGAGCAAGCCATCCACGACGCGAGCCTGGAGCGCTTCCGTCCGATCATGATGACGACCGCCGCTGCATTGCTCGGGGCCTTGCCGATCGCGCTCGGCTACGGAGCGGACGGGTCGTCACGCCGGCCGCTGGGCCTGGTGGTTGTCGGTGGATTGGTGGTGTCGCAGTTCATCACCTTGTTCATCACCCCCGCCATTTATCTCTACCTGGAAGAATTCCAGGAGAAGGTGCTGGACCGCTTCTCGTTTTTCCGCTCGCATCGCGAACGGCCCGAAGCAACCCCTTCGTACGCGCTCCAGGAGAGCAGTGGAGACTAAGATGACTCGACGAATAAATACATCGCTATCGATTGTGCTTCTCTCAGTTGCAGTAGGGACGGGATGCGCCGTCGGCCCGAACTACAGGCGTCCCCCCGTCAATGTTCCGGGAATGTATCGCGGCGCCCCTGACGAAACAACGGCAATCTCGGGACAGAATGTCGCGGGGCCTACGCAACCAACGGCGGCGTCTCTGGGCGACGAGAAGTGGTGGGATGTTTTTCAGGACCAGGAACTGCAAAACCTGATTCGCACTGCTTTGAAGAACAACTACGACGTTCGTATCGCGGCAACCCGCGTCCTCGAAGCTCAGGCGCAGCTGGGCATCACCAGGGCGGACCAGTATCCTTCGCTGTCGGTGGGCGACGCAGTGGCCGATCAACGCAGCCCGGCGATTGGACCGATTCCCTCGTATGAAGTCAGTCTCGGACAGGTCACCGCGTCGGCGGCATGGAACCTGGACTTCTGGGGACGATATCGTCGCTCGACCGAAGCTGCGCGGGCGAACCTGCTGGCCAATGAGTGGGCCCAGAAAGAGGTCATGGCCACTCTCGTCGCCAACGTTGCGACCGCATATTTCCAGCTTCGTGAGCTTGATCTCGAGCTTGAAATCTCCAGGCGAACACTCGGCTCACGGAATGAGTCTTTGAGGCTGACCCAGACGCTCGAACAGCACGGGATCAGTTCCCTGCTCGACGTTCGCCAGTCCGAGCAGTTGGTGTATACCGCTGCAGAAGAGGTTCCCGACTTCGAGAAGCAGATCGCTCAGCAGGAAAACGCCCTCAGCATTCTTCTGGGGAAAAATCCCGGGGATATTCCCAGAGGATGGAAATTGACCGAGCAGCCCCATGCTCCGGAAGTGCCCGCCGGCATTCCTTCGACTTTGCTGGAGCGGCGGCCCGACATTCGCGCATCCGAGGAGAGCCTGATAGCCGCCAACGCTCAGATTGGCGTCGCCCGCTCGGCATATTTTCCGCAAATCTCGCTCACCGGCACGGCCGGCTTCGAAACTCCGGCCCTGACGAGCCTTTTCACCGGGCCCGCAGGGCTGTGGAATTTCGGCGCATCGTTGACTCAGCCGATCTTTGAGGGCGGACGCATCAAGTCGAATGTGCGCTTTACCGAAGCGCAACGCGAGCAGTTCTTGCTCACGTACCAACAAACCGTCCAAGGAGCGTTTCGCGACGTTTCGAACGCTCTCGTTGCCTACCAGAAAAACCGCGAGTTCACGATCCAACAGGAGCAGTTGTGGAAATCAGCCCAGGATGCGGCGCGCCTCTCTGAGGTACGGTTCAAGGCGGGAACGACCGATTACCTGGAAGTGCTCACCAACGAGACCAATGCATTCACCGCGGAACTGGGCTTGGCGCAGGCTCAAGGCAATGAACTAATCGCGCTGGTCCAGGTGTACCAGGCTCTGGGTGGAGGTTGGCAGCAATAAATGCCAAAGCCGCTGGTCTACATGTTGGAAGCCAGCGGCCATTTCGCCAAGGTCCCCGGGCGGGATTCGTAGAGCATCGGAGAGAAGATCTATTTGAGAAATGCTTCCCATTTGCGGACTGCGGGATCGACTTCGACGATCCCCCCGGAGATCCTCGACCCGGCCGCAACTACTCCTTGCACCCGCAACGTGCCGATCGCTTGAGGCAGTGAGATAGAAGACGGAGAAGGTCCATCCCCACGATTGAACCGCAACCGCCAGCCCCGCGCGCCCCCAGGTTCGAGCTCCAGATCGATCCTACCGAAACGTGTCGGAGAATTCCGAAGGATGTACGGGGCGGGAGACGTCAATTCCGCCGGAGTGATGCCGTTCAGCAACCGCAAAGACTTGCCGTCTTCCAGAGCGAGCCTATGTCGGAGGTACCGGACGCATTCGGCACTCGCCCAGTTGTGCGGCATATCACCCCAGTCCTGCCCGACCAGCGCGTGTTGCAATGGTTGTTCTTCGCGCCAGCAGTACAGCGGCGATGCATGGTTCAGGAAGCCGACGAAGGTGCGATGCGCCCAATCGCCGAGTCCTGCCCACAGATAGACATGCGCCGCAAAGGAAGCGTTGTAAGTCCACAAACTGTCATGCCAGAGCCAGCCGCTTTCAATTGGTACGTCTTCCTGCGTGCAAGATTGCAGCAGCGCAATGTGTCCCCTAACGATGAGGTCGTCCTTGTCGAACACCAAGCCAGGATAGATGGCGTGAGAAAGCGCCCATTGAGCAGTCTGCGGACGAGGACGGTTCCAGGGATCGGGGTCGGCAAAGGACGGATCGTCGTGCGCGATCATCGGGAGATATTCGAATCCTGCAGGGTGCCGCACCATCTCCTTGCTTGCCATTTGCTGAAACGCGGCGTAGAGCTCGCGGAAGAATGTGCCGGCTTTCGCGAGCGCTGGCATCTTCAGCTGATCGGCAGCATCCGCAACAGCGCGGAGCGCGGCAAGGGTCCAGACGGTATTGGTGAACTCGGAGCGGACGCCGCCGATGCCGCCATCGGCGAACCCCGGCGCGAGCAGCCCGTAACGTCCGTTCGCGCTGTGCCCCGAGCGAGCCTGGTCGCGCAGGCTGATGAGGAAATCCAGCGCGCGCACGACGTTGGGCTCGAAGTCCCTGAAAAACGTCCAGTCCTGCTTGAGTTCGCATTGGCGCACCAGCGTAAACATGGCAATGGCCGTGTCTTTCCAGTGCTCGCCCCCGCTTCCCGCGATGATCTGCCCGCTCTCCACCTGCTTGGACCATTCGGAACGCAAACCTTCGTCGGCTGCCTGGTCGTAGCCGAGATACCGCGCCGCTTCCAAAAGAAAGTTGCCATCGACGATCCACAAGCCGCGATAGATCGTGGGGCCAACCTGAAAGATGAGTTGACCATCCTTGACTTCGCGCGCTTGCTGAATATTGCGCGCGCAGGCGGTGAGAAATTCTCCGTCGCGGCCAGGGTAGCTCCATTCGGTTGCACCTAAGGGCTTCCACTGGCTCCAGAACTTGCGAGCCTCGGCAAGAAGCATATCGGCGTCCGGCAGATGTTCGTTCAAGGTTGCGGCGGATTGATTCTCCTGCGGAAGGCGAACGAAATAACGCGCCTCCATTTCTTCGGTGGCTTCGCCATGCGGGAGATAAAGCGTGAATCCTTCCTCTTCCCACAACATGCAAGTGCCGAAATTGTTGTTCATCTGAGCGGCGACGAGCAGGAGCGACTTGCTGCCATGCGCGCTGACTGTGGCCGTGGGGGTGGAATAGCTTTCGAGTTCCAAACTTTCACAGGTGCGGATGTGGAGCTTCGGGATCACCGCAACACTGCCCTTCTTCGATTTGATCGAGAGCAGCACGTTGTCGACCCGGCCCTCGCCGGCGTGACGGGTTGCGAAGGCCATCAGTTCCAATGTCGCCGCGGGGCGGTCGATCAGTGTGTGCACGATGGGAATACCGGGGCCTTCGATCCATTGGCGAAGAACCTTGTCGTCCTGAAAGCCAGCGAGAGAAAAGTCGATCAGCGTAGCGAAGTTCTCCATGCCAGAGGAAAGCGACTTGGCGAACCCATACCGCAAGTCGCCGGCTTGGCCAACGATAGTCTTCCTAGGATCGTCGGGAAAACAGATGGTCGACTGCGAATGATGCGGAGCGTACCGGAAATCGACGGTGGCGTTGTGGGAACTCGCGAGCGAAATCTGTGGCGCGAAGGCAGGGGAACCCTTCTCCACGCTTCGCGTTGGCACGGCGGCGGCAGCGCCAGAGACAACCAGGGCAGTCACAAATTGGCGGCGATCCAAGGTCATGCGTTTGCCTCGCGAAACCCCGTAGCGCGGGATGGGTCCTGTGGCCAGCTTTAGAGTCGGCCGTTCGCAACACCCGATCGAACATCTTACTATCTGAATGTGGCTTATTAAGTCACATATTCTGATCGAACACCGCGAGAATGAAAGCTTTCTCGTCAGGCAGGAAGCTGAGGGTTACGGTTTCGATCTTTTTGCAATCCCTGGGATTCGGAGTACTATTCTTCAGGAATCGCTTTCGTTTTAGGTGAAATCGCAAATGGCGGGTTCCGCCACGAGTTCCGTTTTCGACCACTCGGAGTGTAAGGGGAACAACTCCAATGATGAGGCATCGACGGCCATCGCCGTCGGGAGCGGGCACGAATGGGCAGTCAGAGTCCGGAGGGAGTGTCTCTCAAGATAAGCAGCAGGTCCGGTTTACCGCCATTCTGACCGGCCTTCAGCAAACCGGGCGCGTCTCGGTGGAGACGCTGAGCGAGCAACTGGATGTCTCCGTGGTAACGATACGGCGAGACCTGGATGCTCTCGAGCAGAGGGGATTGCTGCAGCGCACCCATGGCGGGGCCGTGTCGATCGAGCCACTCTTTTATGAGCCGTTCCGTCGCGACCGATCTTTTATGGCGCAGGTGGAGCGAGCCGCCGACGAGAAACGCCGCATCGGACGGGCGGCCGCCGCGCTGATCACTGCGGGAGAGACTATCGCGCTGACTCCCGGCACTACGACAACCGAGGTGATCCGTGGGTTGCCCATCAACTCCAACATCACTGTAGTCACGAACACCGTCAACGTGGCCATGGAACTCTCCAAGCGTAAGGACGTGTACGTTTTCGTAACCGGAGGACATCTGCATGGCGAATGGTTCTCGCTGGTAGGCTCTGCCGCCTTGCGGTCGCTCGAGAACATGCTCATTAACACAATGTTCATCGGTGCGGACGGCATGGATGCCGCTTGGGGCGCGAGTTGCTTCAACGCAGACGAGGCGGAACTCAATTCGACGATGATGAAACTGGCGCGGCGTCGCGTCGCAGTGGTAGATAGCGGCAAATTAGGCGTGGTGGCAAACTGGCGAATCTGTAAAGCGGATGAGTTGAACATCCTGGTGACCGACACTACCGCGACTGACGAAATGGTCGCGCCCTTTCAGAAACTCGGCGTTGAAGTCATGCGAGTCTGAGCAGATCAAGCTTTCTGCTTCCGAGCCCCCTCTTTCGTGACCGTGTACAAACCGCCCTGGTAGCGGAGGTTCTCCAATCGAGCAGTAGGGTCGAAGCTGGCGAGATGTGAGTTGACTTTAATCCCATCCGACAGCGTGAGCTCTGCACCGAAGATAGAGTCGATCACGAGTTCCGTGAAGGCGCCAGCCGCAATGCAGCACCAGTCTTCGATGAAGGGCGCGTCTTGTGATGCCTTGAAAGCTCCGCCATTGACCGGCGGATAGACTTCCTCCACGAAATGCGCTTGCCCAATCGGACCCTGATTGCCGGCCTTGGCCACTTCCCGCAGCCAGGGCGTGATCTTTTCCGGGGGATTGATTTTGTATAAGCCCTTTGCCGTCATCGGCGACCACGCCGCATATGCACCCAGGCAACTATGGTCCGGACGGATATTCCAGGTCGCATCTGCGTCGCTTTGAGCGAGCGCCCTCATCCATTTCTCGCTGTGCAGTTCACGCCAGAAAAACTCGCTCATTTCGCGTTTCTGCGTGGGCGTGAGGTCGTCGGCCATGGCATCGAGAACGGCAAGAAAGTCATAGCAGTGGCGGACTTCGTTGAATGAGCCGTCAGGCTGGCCGCAACGCCAATATCCCTCTTCATTTACGTAGAGCAAACGGTTGATCCGTTCCGCCAAGGCTCTTGCTTCGGCACGCAGTTCTCGGGCGCGGGCGGCGTTGCCGCGCCGTTCGTGCAGGTCGGCGACGACCCGCATGCTATGCACGTTGCCGGCATTCATCCCAGCCACTTCATGAAGGTAGGTGCTGACGACTTCGAGCAGATTCTCGATCGTTCCGTAGTCGCCGAGACCGCGTCCGAAGTGGTCAAGCTTCTTCCAGTAGGTGGCGTGTTCATCAAGGCGATCGAGCACCGTGCGACCGGCAATCCTTTTGTCGAGCCATTCCAAATCTCCGCTGATGCACAAATAGCGCCAGGCGCACCGCAGGATTGCAGTATCGTTCGCTGCATACCACGGTCCCACGGGCTCTCCCGTCACATAGTCGGTGGAATGATGTTCATGCATTCCGGCCCTCAGCCACACCTCGACAAGATTGCGCAGCGGAATCGGATCGAGCAGTGCAAGCGCCAGCGAGGTGAGCGATGTATCCCACGGAAAGCTTAGAGTCGGGAGCACATGTCCGCTCAAGGTCAGATACGTTGGGCCGTAAGCCGAGTCCGGCGACAGCCGGCGCGCGAACAGCAGATTGGCAAAGCCGTTGTGGTAAAGCTTCCACAGCGATTCGTCTCTCGTAACCAGCCGCGGCAGGCATCCGCTGAATTCGGAATTGTCTGGAGTAAACGCAGCTCGAACCAGGCTGGTGAAACCTGACTCGTTTTCCCTTTCCAGACCAGCAAAGTCCGCCTGCAGGCCATCGTAGAGTTCAAGAGCAGCCCGCCCGCTTTCAGCGATTGCGAGTACGAAGTTGAGTTGCCTTTCTTCACTCGTCCCAAGTTCCAGGTCGAAGACTAGCATCCTCCTCTGCTCCACTCGATTGGCTGCAGGATGAATTCCCTGGGCGGCGGCGATCTCTGAATGTTGCGCCTCAAACAGCAGACAGCCTCGCGGCGCATCCCATGTAATCCGGTTGTCGGCTTCGCCGGGCGAATTTACAAACCAGGGTGTGGTCTTCTTCGCAACCGCCCCTCGCATATCAAAGGCCAGCGTAAAGCGACGTTGAGCCGCGGCCAGATTTTTTACGATGATCGATTGCGCCACCGCACGGCGCCTGCTTGGCAGGAACATCCGACTTGTAAACCGCAGGTGTTCGGCGGTTTGCATGCGAACCACACAGTGCGGGAACCACTGATAGTCGACGTTGCCGTCGGGCGGGCCAGCGATCGCGAGGAACCGGCCGTTCAGGAACACTTCGCAGGTCAAGAGAAAGCCCGGGCTCCAGGCGGTCTCTGCCACGCCACAGCAGGCATAAGGCGGGAACGAGATTGCCGTGATCGCCGCAACCGATTTCCCCACCTGCGCGTAGCCAAACTCGTTCATCGCCAACGGGCAATTGAAAAGATCGCGCAGCCGGTAGGTCAGCCGATCCGACGCCATGTCGGCCAGGCTTGGCGGAGACGTGAGCGTCCCTTTGGCGAGCATCGAAGCCGCATGCGCGGGCGGGTGGATCGCGGCCGCGGCAGTTCCGGCCGCTCCTAGTTTCAAGAAAGTGCGACGATCAAGATCCCGACTAGGGCTCATCGACTCCTCGATCGGTTGAGGTCGGTAATGATCTATCGGAAGTTTACACCGCCTAAATGCGCTATTTCATAGACCAATTATGTTCTTTTCGCTAGTATTCGTTCATTACTGCCAAGGAATAGAACTCATGGGTATCAACCGGCATCTGGTGAAGAGCACCGTCGTGAGCGCTCTCGGCGGGTTGCTGTTTGGCTTCGACACTGCCGTCATCGCGGGCACAACCCACCAATTGACCGAGGTCTACCACCTCACTCCTTCGTTACTGGGAGTGACGGTCTCCAGCGCTCTCTGGGGCACGGTCGTTGGGGCGATGACAGCGGGATACCCTGGACAGCGGTTCGGCCGGCGCGACAGTCTGCGCATCATGGCCGTGTTCTATTTTCTGTCGGCCCTGGGTTGCGCGATGGCATGGAGCTGGGGCTCGCTGCTCGCCTTCCGCATCATCGGAGGCTTGGGAATTGGCGGATCGTCGGTGCTGGCGCCGATGTACATTGCGGAACTGTCGCCGGCGGAGTGGCGTGGCCGCCTGGTTGGCTTCTTTCAGGTCAGCATTGTTCTGGGTATTCTGCTGGCGTACTTGTCGAACTTCTTGATTGGCCGAATGAGTCTTGGCTTGGCCGAATGGCGTTGGCAGATGGGCGTCGCTGCTCTCCCTGCCTTTTTCTTCCTAATGATGCTGTTTTTCATTCCGCGCAGCCCGCGGTGGCTGGCGCTGAAAAACCGTCCGCAGGAAGCTCTCGACGTTTTACGGCTCACGGGTAACGAAAATCCCGCCCGTGAACTCGAGTCTATTGTGGCCTCCATTCACCTGGAACGCAGTTCCGCCGCCGAGCCCATTCTCCAGCGGAAATACCTGCTGCCGATCGTACTTGCCGTAACTGCCGGGGCCTTCAACCAGCTGACCGGCATCAATGCGTGCTTGTACTACCTGAATGATATTTTTGCGGCAGCCGGAGCCAGCAAGTATTCCGCGGGCATGCAATCGGTAACGATTGGATGCACGAATCTGATTTTCACGCTGATTGCCATGAGCGTCATCGACCAGTTTGGCCGCAAAAAGCTCCTGCTCACTGGAACCGCGGGCGTATGCATCTTCCTCGCCGCGATCGGCGAGATCTTCCGAAGCGGCACCCACCAGGGATGGCTGATCTGGATGGTGATGGCTTTCATGGGCTTCTTCGCCATCTCGCAGGGTGCGGTGATTTGGGTGTATATCAGCGAAGTCTTCCCCACGCGGGTTCGAGCCAAAGGTCAGGCGATTGGGACATCGACACTCTGGGTGATGAATGCGTTGATATCTGCGGTCTTCCCCGTGCTGGCGAAGAAATCGAGTGCCACGCCGTTCTTCTTCTTTGCGACCATGATGCTGATCGACTTCATCCTGGTCGCCGCCATTTACCCTGAAACCAAGGGAGTCTCGCTGGAAGAACTGGAGCAGCGGCTCGGCGTCGCCAACTGATCCCGAGCACTTACATTTCGAAAGCTGTCCATACCGGCGCTAGGCGAGCTGGTTCGGAAACCCACTGGATGCTCTCGGGATCGGTTGCAAACTGCTCATAGATGGGTGTCTCCGGATGCAATCCCAGCTCCGGGTAGGCACGCGGGCATCGAATCGAGAGATCAGCGGATCGATAAGAAGGATTCGGTTCCCAGTGGATGTGGCCCTCATCGTCCAGCACAGGAAACCACGCGAGACCATGGTGTGCGCGTATCGCGTCATAGACGAACCCATACTGCCGATCGCACCAGGCGCCAAACACCATGCGGGTTTCCGGATCAGCATTGATGACGCTGTGTGCCCAACCTGGCGGCACGACTACTTTGTCCCCCACTCCCGCCTTGACGGCGAAACAACGCCCCGGATTATCGTCGGCGCTCTCTTGCGCGTAGATAATCGCACGCCCTTCCCAGATCTCGAACAATTCCGGAGTGGACCAGCCGCAATGGGGTGCGATGGCATGAATATGGCCCTGGCTGCGTACCGGCTCATCTCCAAGCCGGCCAGCGGGATAGACGACAACGCCGAACAAAAGCATGCGCCGCTGCAACTCGGCGCGGTGTTCCTGACGGCCGACGTCCATCACGATCGAGTACACCGGATCCGGGCCCTGGCATGCGAGATCTCGTAAACTGCGGCGGATATCGTCGAGACGGCGGAATTCCGGCTGCGGCCCGAAAACGTCTTCGTCGTAACCGAATTTGAGGTCACTAGTGTGGCAGTGCACACCTAGTTTTGGATCAAATTGGAAGAGAGGCTTGTGGCTGGCGCCGTTCACGGGTCAGTCCTTCGCATCCACAAGGACAGGAGCGCCCTGCTCTTCGATGATCCGCGCTCCGAATCCACGTCCGCCGGCGACTTCGTAGTCATGACCCGCATCGCTCGGCCAGCAGGCGATGACCCGAAGGGGAACGTCTCCGCTATTCACGATGCGGTGAGCGACTTCGCCCGCTACGTAGTGCAAGCTTCCCGGGGTCATGTCTTCAAACCAGGTGCGCCCCGCGCGGTCCATCAGGACCAGTTTCCCGGTGCCCTTTACCGTCCCGTAGACTTCGGCGCGATTGCGGATAACGTGCCAGTGTCCTCGCGTCATGAAATACTCCTTCCCAACGCGTCCGGGTTGAATCTCGGTGATTCCCCAGAACATGCCGCCCTCAGTGCCGGATGGGACAGGTTCCCACCACCAGACTCGATACACTATGGTTTCGGGATCGAGCCGCTCCCAGGCTTGCTGGTCGCGAAAGATACCAGTAAGTTGTCCGAGTTTCTTTTCCGACACTTTGAGCCCGGGCACCTGCAACGCGCCGTCGGCCCAGTTCACGAATGCGGACGCGGAATTCATAATTTTCTAGGCTACTGAGAGAAATTATCGAATGCAACTGAAAAGAACAAAATTCTGATCATTACTCGAACACAACGACTATCATTGGGTTCTTTAATTGTCTGAAGCGATTCACTCCCCTTATGACTCGACCTGCGATTGGAATTGATCTGGGCGGCAGCCACGCCAGCATCGCTGTCGTAAAGGACGAGAAGCTGCTTGCGTGTGAACAGGTTTCCCTCGATTCCGCGCGGCCGCTTCGGCCCGCGCTCGACGTTTTCGCGGCGGTGATCCGCAAGCTACTTGCAGAAGTGCAACTGACTGCCGAGGATTGCAAAGGCGTGGCGCTCGGATTCTGCGGGCTCGCCGATGCCCGTATTGGCCGGGTGGTATCGACCAACAAAAAATATGAGGACGCGCCGTCGATCGATTTCAATGCGTGGTGCCAGCACGAACTTGGGATGCGCTTTGGCATCGAGAACGACGCCCGGATGGCGCTGCTCGGTGAACGTTATGCTGGAGCGGCGCGCGGTTGCGACAATGTGGTGATGATCACGCTGGGCACCGGGATCGGCGGCGCAGCGATGATCGAGGGCAAGCTGCTGCGTGGCAAGCACGCCCAAGCCGGTTGCCTGGGTGGCCACTTGCCTGCAAAAGTTGGCGGCCGCGCCTGCACTTGCGGCGCGATTGGCTGCGTTGAGGCGGAGGCCTCCGGTTGGGCGCTGCCTCTCATCGCGCGCGAATGGAAGGGATTTTCGGCGAGCAAACTGGCCCGGCAGGAGAACATCGATTTCCAGACTCTCTTTGCACTGGCGGATGCAGGCGACCGCGTCGCGGGCGAAATTCGTGAGTACTGCTTGAAGGTCTGGGCCACTGGGGCGGTGGGGTTGATCCACGCCTATGATCCGGAACGTATCGTGATGGGGGGCGGCGTAATGCGTAGCGCCTCCGCCATACTTCCTTACATTCAAACCTACGTAAATGAACACGCCTGGACGCCCTGGGGAAAAGTCCAGATTGTAGCCGCACAACTGGGAAACGATGCCGGCCTTTTCGGCGCCATCCCGCTGCTGACCGGAAACGTGTAGTCGCGTATGCCGAAACGATTTCCCAATGCCCAGCTTTCGCGGCCGATCCCCGGAAATGAAAGCCTGCGCTTCCTGAATTTTCGTGGAGAAGCTCTGGGATCTCGCGGCGACGTCTTGCTGTTCAGCCCGCCCGGTATTGAAGCGCTTAACCGCCTGCCGCTGCTTCTGTTATTGCACGGAGTTTACGGCTGCCAGTGGAATTGGTGGCTGAACGGCTATATCGACGCCGTCGCAAGCGAGATGCTCCGGGCCGGAACGACAATTCCGATGATGATTGCGATGCCCTCCGACGGACTGTGGGGCGACGGAAGTGGATATGTTCCCCACGAACACGCCGATTACGAGAGGTGGATCGTCGATGACATCCCAAACTGCCTGCGCGAGTTGTTCCCGCAATTGCACCCAGAAAAGTTCTTGATCGCCGGGCTGTCGATGGGCGGTTACGGCGCTTTGCGGTTAGGCATGAAATATGCGTAGCGGGTGCAAGGAATTTCGGCTCATTCGTCGATCACCCAGGTTGCGCAGTTGTCACAGTTCATTCCCTTCCCCGCTCAGGCATTTCAGTATGCGGGTGAAGCCGACACCGACATCCTGCACTGGGCGAGAACAAACCTCGATCATCTTCCGCCTCTGCGATTTGACTGCGGCACCGAGGATTCGCTCATCGAAGCCAACCGGGAACTACATCGGACATTGACGCAGATGAGCATCCCACACGACTACCAGGAATTTCCCGGCGGTCACGATTGGCCGTATTGGACGGAGCACATTCGTCAGACACTGGCTTTCTGCAAACGCGTTCTCTCCGACTAGCTATTTCTTCACGGTGTCAGGCATCGGCATGCGCACCACCTGCGGGAAGTAGATGTTTGTCTCCGCCACCAGCTTCTTCGGCTTCATCGTGTTGCACACGTAGGTGAAGAGGAGTTCGCCGTGCTGCTCAAATTCAGGGTGCTCCTTCCCCGCGTAGCAAAACGTGTCGGCGTCGTATTTCGGGTCGCTCTTCTGCAGGATCGGGATGCGGTAGATCACCTCGCCATCGCTCCATGGCCCGGTCATGCTGGGCGCGGTGCGAAGGATGACTTTGTCGGAAAAGATCTGCGGGTCGACCATGACCGCAACCCACTCCTTCAGGTCCGGGTGGTAGCGCACCGACATCTCCGAGGCTCCCGTCTTCATGACGGCCTTCGCTTTTGCCGGCTCGATCCCGTTGTGCCACTCGTTGTCGCTGCCCAGGTACTGCAGGTTTTTCTTCGGATCGTCGAGCCCACTCAATGGAATGCGTGTGAGGATCTGCGGCCGACTCCCTTGTTCGTACAAGGTATAGATGTAAAGTTCGTTGTCCTCGATCAGCGCGGACGCCGAAGGATTCGCGTGCACGCCTTCGGGCACGAGCGGGAAATACGCGACCTTCCAATCCTGAGGATCGCTTGTCAGCCCGGTCACATGCGCCATATCGGTGCCGCAGATCTCGAAGCCAAGCGCAAAGGCGTTTGAATTCGGCGCATTGCGCACGCAGACCAGCGTGATCCACAGTTCATGGTTATGCTCCACGCCATCGAGCGCCCAATAATAGGTGCCATTGTTCTGCTGTGGCTTGAAGAAGCTATCCGGATTGCCCTTGGCATCTCGCTTGATCGCGTAGTCGATATTCCACTTGCCGTCCTTACACGTCGACATGCCGAGTGTGTTGTGAACCATCGCCGGCTCTTCGCCAGTGACCAACCGCTTATCGCCATAGAGAGTGTCGCCGAATATCCAGACATCACGGCCATCGGGCAAGGGAATGGAGTAGGCGGCGTCCGCTCCAAGCCACGGCGGCCGCAGAGGGAACGACGGCGTGCAAGCAGAATCTCGACCTTGGGCGAATACCGATACGCCCGAAAGCAGTGCGAGCATACAAAGAACAATCCATTTCACAGCCAATCGCATGGGAACCTTTCCTGAATGGGCGGACCTCGGCCGTTGCAGAGACGAATGAATCATGCACGCTCCGACAAAAGCGCTCGGAGCGCGCTGCTGTTGCGCGAATTGAGTCGACGTTTTCGCTGTCGTAGAGGCTCGCGAATACCCTTCAGCGGCAAACTTGCACGACTCTTGGAGGTTTGTTTGTGGAGAGAGCCAATGTGTTTATGCAGCAGACTCTCGGCGTATAACAGGTCTTCGAGCACGGCTTTGCGGGCCAGTTCCGGCTTATGATCACGAATAAGCGTGAACACGCGTTCGTGCCGCTGCCAGTGCTTGTCCCAGTTATCGATGTAGGGCAGCACAGCTTTTCGAGCTTCGGATGTCGCGTGATACAGCATGCGCATGGTGGCCTGAATGGCCGCGTTGCCGGACGCCTGGGCAAACGCGTCGTGAAACTGGATATCAAACGCGCGGAACAGTTCGGGATTCCCCTGGCCCTGCTTCATCCCATCGAGAGCTGCTTCCAGGCGTTCAATATCGGCGCGGGTAGCCCGCTTTGCCGCAAGGGCGGCCACATCAGGTTCGATGATCTTCCTCAACTCATAGATCTCGAGGTGCTTCACTTCGTTCAGCAGGATCATCCATTGAAAGTGCTGGTTGAGCACACGGCTCAAAGAAGACTGAATGTAGGTCCCATCGCCCGCTCGGGATTTGATGAGGCCCAGATACATCAGACCCTTCAGCGCCTCACGCAACGAGCCCCGGCTTACGCGCAGCATGTGAGCGAGTTCTGGCTCCGGGGGCAACCGGTCGCCGGCCTTGAGGTCACCGCTGCGCACGAGCTGCTCGATCCGGCGCGCTACCATGTCCATTACGGTCTCGCGCTGGATCGGCTCCAGCTGGGTGGCAGTGATTGCGATGCTGCGGTCTGACGCCATTCTGTTTCGGTCCAACTTTGTCCTACAACTTTTGCGATAGCTGATACCCCGAATGCAACCTTCAGTATCCTCGCTGCACTCGATTGGAAATACGGCCAATGCGTTCAATCTCCACCTCGACGACATCGCCGTCTTTCAGGTAGAGCGGAGGCTTACGCGAGAAACCGACCCCCGCAGGGGTTCCGGTCGCGATCAGGTCGCCCGGTTCAAGCGTAAAGCTATGCGAGAAATATGAAACCAGCTTTGGAATGTTGAAGATCAACTGATTGGTATTGGAATCTTGCATGATCTCGCCGTTGACTCGTGTCGTAATGCGAAGCGCCCCGGGATCAGGAACTTCATCAGCAGTCACCAGGAACGGGCCGTTAGGGGCAAAAGTGTCGCAGGATTTGCCGCGGGTCCACTGTCCGTCGTCAAACTGCCATCTCCGCGCGGAAACATCGTTGAAGACAACGTAGCCGGCTACATAGCACATGGCATCGCCTTCCGCGACGTGACGGGCCTTCCGGCCAATGATGACGCCCAATTCTCCCTCGTAATCGACCTGAGAATCCTCTGCCGGGAGCTGAATGGGATCGAACGGCCCCGACAAACTGGACGTAAACTTTGCGAAGCACAGCGGAGCGCTCGGTATCTTAAGCCCCGCCTCGATTGCGTGATCTCGGTAGTTCAAACCGACAGCAACGATCTTTCGGGAAGTGACCGGGCAGTCCAGATGCACGGACGACAGGGGAACAGCGTTGCCGTCGCTCTTCAATCCGCGAACAAAGGCAAGGGCCTGCTCGCCCGCTTCCAGCAGCGCAAGGGTCGACGCAAATGCTCTCGTGTCTTGTCCAGCCGAAGCGGCGGCACGTTGGACGTCGACAAGTCGATCGTCAATCATCACTCCGAGGCGACCCTGGCCCTGCGTAGTGTATTGTGCGAGCCGCAAAGTTGGTTCCTCCATCTCTTGACCGGAAGGCAAAATCACTATATATGTTCAAATGTCCTACAAACAAGTAGTCACGATTCTGGGTAGTGTCCTAATTTGGATTTTGTTGTCAATCGGCATAGTTGTAGGTGTCACAGGTTCCCAAGCGGGCATCGCTAGGTATTGGTTTCCCGACTTCCGGTATGTAGATGCCACAAAACGTGCTTTCGTGTCTACGGTTGAAAACATCTTCGTAAGTGACGTTGCCAAACACATAGACCAGCCTGATCCCGTTTTGTATGGCCAAAACAGCTTCAGCGTCGGGAACGCCGCTCTCCGAAGAAAGGTCCACAGTCTGATTCGGGAAGAGAACAGCTATGGAGCGTTTCAATCCGAATGGTCTAACGGAAGGCTCCTTTTCGTCGGGATGTTGCGCATAATCCCCAATATCAATCGGGCCGACGCTTGTATGCACGATCAGTTTCTGAAACATTTTGGTCGCAACCGTGTGTCCGGTGTTGCTAAAGATGACCTTCGCTTTGATCGGTTTCCCGGCTTCTATGGTTCCCGTCAGAGAGAGGGCGATTGGACCAACCCAAGCTCGTTGCTCTTCCCGAAATTGTCTGATGGCAGCATCCAGAGCCTCTTTGCTATGCCTGTTGCTAGCATCCAGCGCTGTCTGAGCATTATCAGCAATCCTCTGATCCTGAATGACCATGTTTTCAGCCGCTTGCCTGATTTTGTCGGCAGCGTCGGACATATTTTTCATCTTGCCAGCTTGATCTTTGGCAGCGACCGCCAGATCGTGAGTATCCTGCCCGCCTTCGATAATCTCAATGAGAGTAACGATCCCAACGAACGCCAGCACGAAAGTGAAGATCGCCATCCAAATAGTCGCTGTAGCAGTAACCCGTACAGCCCTGTCGGCGGGTGTTTCTTTATTCTTCTTGGCCTTGCGGTCTTGAAGTTCGCGTTTTACGTAGGCGATGAACCTATTCGGTTTTTTAGATGGCGCTACTGGGGGCTTTGCTTTTTCTCCGCTCTCTGCGTTTTCCACGGGCTTGCCCTCATATTCTGCTTAATTGTAACACGAAAACACTTGACACATCTAAATTTGTGTAATACAGTAATAGGCATGGCAAACGTACTCAGCGCCGAAAAGCAAACCGCGATAATCGCAGCCTTGGCCGAAGGTTCCAGCATTCGCTCAATCGAGCGCATCACAGGCGTTCACCGCGACACGATCATGCGGCTAGGCGTCCGCGTGGGTAAAGGCTGCGAACTGCTGCTGGATTCCAAGATGCAAGACTTGGGCTGTAATTACCTACAGCTAGACGAAGTGTGGGGATTCATCGGCAAGAAAGAGCGGCATTGCAGCGTAGACGATAATCCTGAGTTTGGCGACGTGTGGACGTTCTGCGCGATTGACTCCGAGACGAAGCTAGTCCCCTCGTTCAAATGTGGCAAGCGGACGGCTGAGACAGCAAACGAGTTTGTGCAAGACATCGCCAGCCGCATACGGAACCGAGTGCAAATCTCCACGGATGCTATGGGTGCCTACGCCGAAGCGGTAGAGCGGTCGTTCGGCGCGGATGTGGATTACGGGCAGATCGTGAAGGTCTATGTCCATGACGCCGCACAGCACCCAGAACGCAAGTACAGCGCCCCATCCTTCGCGTCTGCCATTCGTCGTCCCATCGTCGGTAACCCTGATATGGAATTGGTTTCGACGAGTTATGTTGAGCGGCTGAATGCGACCACGCGGCTGCATGTGAAGCGGCTGTCCCGCCTGACGCTGGCATTCAGCAAGAAGCTAGAGAACTTCAAAGCAGCAGTGGCTCTGCACTTCGCTTACTACAACCTAGTACGCCGTCACAATACGCTACGCTGCACTCCGGCCATGGCTGCTGGAGTCGAGAAGGATTTTTGGACTGTGGAGAATTTGGTAGAGGCTGTGTTGTGAGCTATATCCAGGAATTGCAGGACGTGATCCGACGATTGCACGGAGTCGATTCAGAGCACGTGGAAAGCGTACCAGTGAAAGAGATGTTCAAGGGTAAGACGGTGTGGGATGGAGTTGTAGAGGTGTTTGAACTAAAGGGACACGAAACAGCGCATCGCGTCTACGCATGGGCGCACGATACTGACGATCCCGAACGACCTCGCCGCCACGTCACGGTTTTGCATCTGCATCCCATAAAATCAGCGCACGACGCAGTAAGAGCGGCCATCGCGCAGGAGTTTAAGAGCCTTGACGCAGAAGAAAGCTAAGAAGGTTGGACGGCCAAGACTGCCGAAGGGCGAAGCAAAGGGTAGGATCGTTCCCGTGCGCTTTACCGGGGACGATCTAAAGGCTATGGAGCAGGCAGCGAAGGCTGGTAAGGTTTCGCTGTCGGAATGGATTCGGGGCACGATTCATGCCACTCTTCAACCGTGAAAACGGCAAATTAGGACACTACCCGATTCTGCAACAGAGTTTCGGAATGCGACCTCAAATTCCGCTGGAAGACTTCGAGATCTTTGCCGAGGGGCTGGACCATCCCGAAGGACTTGCATTTGATGCCGACGGGGATCTTTGGGCTGGCGGCGAACTGGGTCAAATCTACAAGATCAGCCGAAAAGGTAAAGTTCAAACGGTGGCGACACTCGGAGGCTTTAACCTGGGTCTTACCTTTTCGGCGCGTCAGGAACTTTTTGTTTGCAACTTCAAACTTGGCGCCTTGATCCACCTCGACCGGTCCGGCAAGGTGATTCATTCCTGGGATAGAGCAGGCCGATATCGACTCCGCACTCCGAATTTCTCGGTCTTCGATCGCGAGGGTAATCTCTATTTCAGCGATTCCGGTGAATTCAAAAAGAATGACGGATTTCTATTTGTCTTGAGACCGGATGGCAAGATCGAGCAGTTGCTGGATCATCTGTCGTTTCCCAATGGGCTATCCCTGAGCGCCGACGAGCGAACGCTGTACGTCGTGCAAAGCACAAAAGACAACGTGCTCGCCGTTCCAATTCTCAACTCAGGGTCGATCGGAAAGCCGCGTGTTTACGCTTCCTCGTTGCACAATGTGCCGGATGGTGCGGCTCTCGACGCAGACGGCAACCTGTACGTAACCTGCTACGCGTCGCACAATGTGTACCGGGTGGCGCCGAACGGGACAGTCTCCTTGTTCGCGTGGGATCCGGAAGGGACCATGATTGCCAGCCCCACGAACGCGGCATTCGGGGGAGCCAACTTCGACGAAATGTATTTCGCCAACCTGAGCCGCTGGCATATCTGCCGTGCGCGGGTCGGCATCAGGGGACAGCTGCTTGCGAACCAGCGCTAGGCGGCTGGAGAGATCATGAAAATCACTGACGTTCGCTGGACGCCTGCCTTCATCCCGATTGAAGCGCCGTTGCGTTATTCGGTCGGATCGCATCCCGGATTCTCGCGCATCGTCATTGAGGTCGAAACCGACGAGGGCATCACTGGCCTCGGCGAGTGCTACAGCGGCGCCAGCCGCGCCGGCCAACTCGCCGACCTGAAGCCATTACTCATCGGCGAAGATCCCATGAACCTCGAGAGGATTCGCTGGAAGCTGGCGGCGCCGAGTTCGGTAAAGCTTTTCGGTTTCGTCCTCGGCTTCGCCGGACTTGAGTTCGCGATTCTTGATATTCAGGGAAAGGCGCTGAAGCGGCCGGTGTGCGATCTGCTCGGAGGGCGCATTCGCAGCCAAGTTCCCTTCTCCGCTTACCTTTTCTATCGCTACCCGAATGCCGAGGGTGTTGGCGAAGTATCGAACATCCGGCAAATGGTCGATTTCGCCAAAGAAGTCGTCGGTAAGTATGGCTTCAAAACGCTGAAGTACAAGAACGGTGTGCTTCCTCCTGACGAAGAGGTCGATACTTTCATCGCGCTGCGTGAGGCATACCCGAAGCACCGCATCCGGCTCGACCCAAATGCCGTCTGGACCGTGACCACAGCCATCGATGTTGCCCGCCGTCTGCACGACTACAACGTGGAGTACCTGGAAGACCCGGTGTGGGGAATGCGCGCGATGAAGCGCGTGAACGCAAAAGCGCCGTGGGTTACTCTGGCGTCCAATATGTCGGTGTTCGCGTTTGAGGATCTTGCTCCCGCAATCATGGCGGATGTGCTCGATGTCGTTCTCCTCGACCCGCACTGGTATGGAGGCATTCATCGCGCCAAGCTCGCGGGACAGATTTGTGAGGCGATGGGCGTCGATGCAGGTATGCACAGTGGCGCGGAATTCGGAATCTCGCAAGCTGCCATGCTTCACCTGGCGGCATGTCTTCCGAATCTGACGCTGGCCCCGGACTCGCACTACCACCATCTCACCGACGACATCATCGTGGGTGGCAAGATGCAATATAAAAACGGTGAGATGGCCGTGCCAACCGGGCCAGGTCTTGGCGTAGAACTCGACCGCGACAAACTTGCCCGCTATCAAGAACTTTCCAAGCGTCAGGAGATGGGAGCCTGGACGGACGACCCGCGGCGGCCGGGCATGGTGATCACGCAACCAAAATGGTAACGATTAAACGCATTGCCAGAGCGGCTACAGTCGCTTTGCTGACAGCGGCCATGCTGCCGGCAGCAGCGCACGCAGCGGAAAGAACGCTGTGGAAGATCGGGACCTTCGATGGGTCCTCGGGCGAATTCAAGAGTCAGGACATCAACTACGCCGACCCGAAGAGTGATCCCGTGTTTGTGGTCGGCCAGAGCAGCGACAAAGATTGGTATCGCTTTCAGCCCGGACCTGCAAATGGGATAGCCGGCGCGCGGCTGCATCCATTCACGGTGAGATTTGTGCTTCAAGATGCGCCGAGCGGCGCGTATCAACTGAAGATCGCCATCCTCTACGAAACGCCGCGCCTCTCATTTCTAAAGCTTGAGGTTAACGGGCATTCCGGATATTTCTATTTCCATCCCAAGCTTGACTACCGCGCCGGCGACTGGGAAGGCACGTTTGTACCTCAGACGTCTACGGACGAGAAAACGATTTCTATTCCTGCGGCGTGGCTTCGGAAGGGTGAGAACACCTTCGTCCTCACGGCGATGGATCACCCCGCCACCGCGCAAACGTCGCTCGGCGCAATTGCCCCGGGACACACTGGTCTGATCTACGATGCACTGGAGTTCATCCAGAATGACTCAGAGCAATACAACTCAACGGCGTTTACCGCGCGAGTTGAGGCGACCATTTTCTACCGCAAGACAAGCGCGGGAATGGTGGAGCTAGTGGATGTTTTCATTGGAGCCTCCAGGCTTCCTAAGGCCGAGTCTGTAGAGCTTCGTATAGCCGGACGTTCCTTCAGCAAGCCTTTCTCAACAGACAACGAGTTCGGCGAGGCACGATTCGAATTTGAAGTGCCGGAATGGAGCGGGGTCGCCGAAGCCACGGTGCGTATGGGTACACTCTCTGCAGTTGCTGCGAAGATAGAACCGGCAAAGAAGTGGACCATCGCGCTCATACCGCACGAGCATCTCGACATCGGATTCACGGACTATCCCGCTAAAGTGGCGGAGCTTCACTCACAGTCGATCGACCAGGCCATGGACCTGATCAGCAAGACGCCAAACTTTCGCTGGACCCTCGATGGAAGCTGGGTCGCCGATCAATACCTAAATGGACGCAGCGCAGAGGCGCGCCAGCAATTTCTCGAACACGTTCGAGACGGCAGCATTGTCATTCCTCCGGAGTTCGCGAATCAACACACCGGCAACGCGTCGTGGGAAGGCCTGGCTCGCTCGTTCTACGGCCAGCGCTCTCTTGCGCGGCAATACAACTTGCCTGGGGCGGACGCAGCGCAAATTGTGGATGTCCCCGCTTATCCATGGAGCTATGCTTCGGTGCTGCATGACGCGGGCATTAAATATTTCATAGCTGCAAGCAATAGTTGGCGGGCTCCGGTGATGCTGCTGGGGCGCTGGAATGAGAAGTCGCCCTTCTACTGGGAAGGTCCGGATGGAAGCCGGGTGCTGATGTGGTACGCGCGCGCGTACCTGCAAGCGCACACCTTGTTTGGCAGCCCGTGGCGAATGGAATCTATCCGCGATTCGCTTCCGGTTTTTCTGCAGGCCTATACACGCCCCGAGTACACGGCCAGTACTGTGATCATCTTTGGCACGCAGCTCGAAAACACTCCACTCGCGAAGGAGCAGAGTGAAATCGTTTCGAGTGTTAGTCAGGAATATGCCTGGCCAAAATTTGAATTCTCCACCGTTCACTCCGCAATGCAACAGATCGAGCGTGAATGGAAAGGCAAGATTCCAGTGGTTCGTGGAGATTTCGGTCCCTACTGGGAGGACGGGTACGGCTCCGATGCCGCGCACACCGCCATTCACCGTGAGAACCAGCATCGCATCACAATGGCTGAGATCATGGGCTCTGCTGCTTCGTCGCTCGATCCGCGCGTGCTTCCCGACAAGGCCATGCTCGACGATGCATGGCGCAACGAGCTGCTCTATGACGAGCACACCTGGACATACGTTGGAGCCACAACCCAGCCGGAGCATCAACAAAGTGAAGACCAAATCGCACTTAAACGCTCTCGAGTAGCGCGAGCGCGCGACGACATCAGCGAATCGATTCAGCGCGAGTGGGCGCAGCTTGAAGCACTCGTAAGAACCAAGGACAATTCCATTGCGGTCTTCAACTCCTTGAACTGGCCCCGCACCGGCATTGTAGAAACCGACCTGCCAGACGGCACGACGCTTGTGGATCCCTCAACCGGCGATGAGGTTCCAGTGGAAATCCTCTGGAAAGGCAAAGGCATTCCACTGCCGGGATTCGGGCCTGGAAATATTCGCGTCCGCTTTCTGGCTGCTGCGGTGCCTGCTGTGGGATATAAGGTTTTCACGATCAAGCTGCTCGCGAAAGAGCCGGCTGCTCCAGTGCAAGTCCCAGGGAACATCGTCGAGAATCAGTTCTATCGAATTACGCTGGATCCATCATCGGGCTCGATCGCTAGCGTTGTTGACAAGAATCTCGGACGCGAACTGGTCGATTCGTCGAGCCCCTACAAGTTTGGCCAATATCTTTACGTGACCGGTGGGGACGACTATCCTGACAACTCGTTATACCGGTTTGGAGCAGGACTGAAACCTCCAGTTTTGACAGTTCATCCGGCGCAGTCGGGGATGCTGGTGACGGTGAAGAAGACCCCGCTCGGAATTGCCGCAACTCTCAGTTCCTCGGCGCCGAATACACCGACGATTCAGACCGAGATTTTTCTACCGGACTTCGAAAAGAGCATTCTGATTACTTATCGCTTACACAAAGACCGCGTACTCACGAGGGAGTCAGCGTACGTAGCGTTTCCTTTTGCCGTTACGACACCGGAGTTCACATACGGGTCTCAGGCAGCGTGGGTAAATCCGGCGAAAGACGAACTCGCTGGAGGAAGCCGCGAATGGTACCTGCCCACGACCTGGGCCTCAGTTTACAATCCCCAACTGACTGCGGCGGTCGTTCCTCTGGACGCTCCCCTGGTCGCCCTCGGAGACATCGTTCGAGGCAACTGGCCCGAAGAGTTTAAGCCGAAGAGCAGCGCAATCTTCTCCTGGCTCATGAATAACTATTGGGGTACAAACTTTCCTGCCTGGCAAGGCGGCGATTTCACCTTTCGCTACGCCATCACCAGCGATGCAAAGTTTAATCCTCAGTCGCTGACGCGTTTCGGATGGGAAGCATTGAGTCCTCTCGAACACGATGAAATCTCAGCTTCGCAGGATGTCTCCCTGCTTCCGAATCAAGAAGCGAGCTTGCTCGAGGTGGAAAATCCGGAGGTAATGCTGCTGACGTGGAAACGCGCGGAAGATGGCGATGGAACCATCCTGCGCCTACAGGAAACGGCGGGTGCGGCGTCGGAGGTCAGGATTGACAGCCGGTATCTTACGTTCGACCGGGCGTGGCTGTGCGATTTGCTGGAAGAAAATCAGTCTGAACTAAAAACCGATAGTAGTAACCTCATGGTTCCGATCAAACCGTTTCAGGTACTCACTCTCAGACTTCGCACGGCACCGCGCATCAGGCAGGGTGACAGCAAATGAACATTGATTTTACAGGCAAGGTTGCCGTCGTAACCGGCGGAGCCATGGGCATTGGGCAAGCCACGGCCCGAAAGCTTGCCGCACTCGGAGCGGCTGTCGCCATCTTCGATATCGACGCTGACGCAGGGCGCAAAAGCGCCGCCTCGATCGCAAAGAGCGGAGCCATCTGCGACTTCTTTCCCTGCAACATCAGCGTCAGCGCGGAGGTCTCGCAAGCCGTCGAGGAGGCCGTTAGCAAGTACGGTGGCATCGACATCTTGGTCAGCAACGCGGGCATCCAGCTTTATGGCGACGTTGTGACAACCACAGAAGAAGACTGGGACCGGCTGATCGGGATTAACCTGAAGGGATGTTTCCTGGTGTCGAAGTTTGTTGTCCCACACATGATCAAGCGGGGCGGTGGCGCCATCGTGATCGTTGGTTCGGTGCAAAGCATGACGGCGATCAGCAACTCGGTTGCCTATGTTGCTTCGAAGCATGGCCTGCTGGGACTGACGCGCGCCATGTCACTTGACTACGCACAGAAGGGGATCCGCGTGAATTGCGTGTGCCCCGGGACGATCGATACTCCCATGCTGCGCTGGGCCGCCAGTCTGTCAGACGACCCCGCGAAGGTCATACAAACCTGCTGTCGCATGCACCCACTGGGCCGTATCGGCAGGGCGGACGAAGTCGCCGACTCCATCGTTTATCTCGCATCGCCAATGGCTTCCTTTATCACTGGCGCAGCCTTGCTCGTGGATGGCGGCATGCTCGTGCCGGCCGGCGGTATGGGCTTTCAAGAGGGCGGCACAGGGGCCGCGACCCACAAATGAAGCTGCAGGGGAAGACGGCCATCATCACCGGCGCGGCTGCAGGAATCGGCGCCGCTTCCGCCGCATTATTCGCAAGCGAAGGAACGAACGTCGTCGCGGTAGACATCGATCGCCAACTGCTGGATCAGGTTTCAGGTCAGATCGAAAGAGCAGGCGGCAACTGTCTTGCGGTCACTGCCGATGTGAGCCAAAGAGGCGACGTGCAGAATGCGCTCGACTTCGCGATGCAGAAATTCGGGCGCGTCGACATTCTTTTCAACAATGCGGGCATTGTTCCAGCCGGCAAGATTGAGACAATCAGCGAAGAACAATGGGACCGCGCCATGGCGATTAACGTGAAGAGCATTTACCTATTCTGCCATGCGATCATTCCGAAATTCAGAGAGCAGGGGGGAGGAGTGATCCTGAATACCGCTTCCGCGACCGCTTTGCGTGCGGTAGTGGATCGCGCGTGCTATACGGCGACCAAAGCGGCCGTGATTGGCCTTACAAAATCAATGGCGCTCGACTGCGTCCGCGACAATATACGAGTGAACTGCCTATGCCCGGGCACGGTCGATACGCCGTCGCTTGCGCAGCGCCTCGCCGCACTGCCTGATCCTGCCGAAGCCCGAAAAAACTTTATTGCACGCCAGCCGATGGGGCGATTCGGAACTGCGGACGAGATCGCCCAGGCGGCGCTCTATCTGGTCTCCCCGGCCGCCGGATTTGTGACCGGCCTGGCTTTCGCCATTGACGGGGGCTTCAGCATCTGAATGTCGCGCTGCGCCGCCGATGCCGTGCAGTGGAAGAATCGCCGGGCATACCGTCTATCGAATGGCGTGGTCGAACTTACAGTGCTGCTCGGCGGCGGGCACATTGCGGATTTTCGTCTGTGCGGTTCTCCGATCAACGCTCTCTGGGAGTCTCCCTGGCCGACGATCGAACCGCAAACATTCTCTTCGCGAGACCACGCTGCACTGTACGGGGACGGCCCCGTAGGCAAGTTCCTCTGCAGTTACACCGGACATGCTCTCGCGCTCCCCTACTTCGGCATGCCGTCATCGGCCGAAGCTGAGCAAGGGATGGCCTTGCACGGAGAAGCTGCCAGCGCCGAGTGGAAGGTCCTTCCCACATCGCGGCACGATGGCTCTGCGACACTGGCAATGGAAGTTACGCTTCCTGTTTACCGTCTGCGCTTTCAACGTGAGATTTCCCTGCCAGCCGATGCCTTCACGGCATGCATCACTGAAGTCGTCACGAACCTGAGCCGCCAAGCAGTCGAATTTCAATGGGTGGAGCATGCGGCCTTCGGTGAGCCCCTGCTCACCAAGGGCGTAGCCACTCTGTTCTTATCCGGCAGTCGCGGGGTGACGTGGCCTGCTGGCTATGAGGGCCATGAATCGCTTTCAAACAGCGCTGAGTACCGCTGGCCGTACGGACTCTCGACCAATGGCGAACCAATCGACCTCTCACAACCCTTCGCGCGAGATGGGACCGGCTTCGTGGCTGCATTGCTCACCGACCCCGATCGCGAGAATGCCTATGTCGCCGTCCACAATCGCCGTCACGAACTTGTTGCGGGATACTCCTTTGATCGCGCAGTTTTTCCCTGGATTGCGTTGTGGGAAGAAAACTGCGCCCGCGACTATGCTCCGTGGAATGGGAGAACCAGAGTGCGCGGGGTGGAGTTCGGCACCAGCCCTATGCCGCTCGGGCTCGCCCATGCCCGCAAAATGCGCAGTTTGTTCGATACACCTGTTCTCGCCTCTATCCCCGCAGGTTCGCAAATGGAGGTGCAATACGACTTATTCCTCCATCGTGTGCCGCCGCAGTGGACACAAATCAAAGATGTCCGGCGATTCGATCGCACTCTCGTTGTGCGCGGTAGTGGCAACGAGGAGATCACACTCGAACGTGGCGTTACGCATTCGTCCGCACGTAAGCCTTGATCGTCGCACACCTCTGACCTTCGGACGGGCCATGGGGCCGGATCACATAATCGCCAACCGCAGCCGGAACTATGAACGTTTCCGCGTAGTGGACTACAAGCGGCGGGAACTTTCCAGTCGGGCTCTCCACCACCGCTTCTCGCCCTTCACACAGGTTCAGGACATTCACGCCTCCATTCGTGGAGTGCTGGACTGGCGCCATGAACCAGTGACGCCGTGTCTCGATAAATTCACGTTGGTGAAGTCCGGTGCGCTCTTCCTGCCAGCCGGGGCCATGGGCTACTGGTTCAATTATGTTGACTAGATTTGTTTCGACCCAGCGCGTTGTCCGATCCCACTGGATATTTCGAAACCCGTGTTGCAGATGGATCGGACGCGGAGTCCCGTCCATGCCAAGCCGTCCCCAGTCCCACATTTTGAAGGTGAAGATGTAAGGGGTCGCGCTGATTTCCAGCACCATGCTGTTCTTGCCCGAGCAGTGCGGAGTTCCGGCCGGAATCAGGAAGTGATCGTGCTTTTTAGCGGGAAATTGATTGACGTACCTGTCGGCATCGAATTGCATCGTGCCTTCCTGCGCCTGCAGCAGGTCGGCCGTCATCTGCTTGTCGTCGACGTTTTCTCTTAATCCGAGAAATACACAGGCTCCCTCGCCCGCATCCAGAAGGTAGTAGCTTTCATCCTGCGTATAGTTCATTCCAAACTGCTGTTGAATGTACTCGGTCAGCGGATGCACCTGAAAAGAAAGATTGCCGCCATCCATCGTGTCGAGAAAGTCGAAGCGGATGGGAAACTCGGTCCCAAAACGCGCATGCACCGCTTCGCCGAGCAGTTCATGAGGATGCTGGAATACCAGATTGATCGACGGGACCTCCAGGTTTACATCACCGAAGCCGAGCGACAGGCTGTTTTCTTCCGGCACGCAATCGAAGCACCACGCGTAGTTTTCTGCCTCGCGCGGAAGATCGCAAACTTCCTTCATCCATTGCCCGCCCCATGGGCCGGGATCGAAGAACGGCACCACGCGAAACGGACGCTGCGCGGCATTCTGCAAGCCCTGCACATGCTGGCTGCCGGTGATCATCTTGGGCAGGTCGCGCTGATTTGTGTCCAGCAGGAAATCGATTCGTGAAATCAGCGTTTTCTTCAAGCGGTCGGCGACGCGCCAGTCGACAAAGTATGCGCGTTTATATTTCAGCTGCGGGCGGTCCGTGCAATTCTGCAAACCGAGGTTCGTAACTTCGCCGGCACGCTGGCGCTGCTGGATCTCCCATCGCGCCATGTCGCAGTAGACGAGCAGATCCCAGTTTTCGGCAACCAGCGTTGCTCCCGTGCCAATTACGAGCGCAAGGCCCGATGCCTGGCGCAAGCGATTTCTCTGTTTCGCGAGTTCGCGCTCATCCAGGAATTCGGAGAGTTCATACTTCCCCATGAAGGCAAAGACTGGATCGTCGCCCAGGTCCCGCGCGCACAGGGATTGAATGGCGCCCTCGGGCAGGTAACATTCGCCGGCGCGCAGCACGATCTGCGGTTCCAGCGCGCGGACCAACTGCTCTTCAATCTCTTTTTCGAAGCAACCGGGATAACACTCGACACAAATCACAAAACGGCCCGATCGCACACTGGCCTTCAGACGCCGGCCAACCGCCTGCCACCCCGTCTCGCAGCCCTCGCGCGACTCGGAGACGCGAACTACGGGATACTTATCGTAGTTCGAGATGTATGCCTTCGACATTTAGCCTCGGAGTCGCAAGTCTTTCGAAAACACGGCAGCAACGGTGGACTGTTGCTGCCGTGATCCAGCGCGGGGGATAGTGATCAGAAAATGAACTTGAGCGAGAATTGAGTCTGGCGTGCGGTGCCGCCCCCGATCTGAGTTGTATTCGCATCGGCGATGGTTTGACCAACACGGCCAAAATTGGGATTCGGATTGCAAGTTCCGGGGGCTGGGACTGCTGTGCAAATTCCGCCGTCGGGGTTTGTGAAGTTCGGATGGTTAAAGAGATTGAAGATATCCGCCCGGAATTGCATCGTTACCCTTTCGGTAATTGCGAAGTTCTTCATTCCGGAAATGTCGAACTGGAAGTAGGCCGGAGCCCGCAGGGCATTGCGCCCGACCGTCCCGATCGTAGCGCCCGGAGTCCCGTCGTAGCCCGGCTCGATTTGGAAGGCGTTGATGTTATAGCTCGAATTTGGCCAGCGGTGGCTGGGAACGTACAGAGGTTGCCCGGGCACAAAGTCTGGCCGCACGGGATTGCCAAATAATCCGCTGACCAGCGTGATGTTCTCCGGAAGTCCTGAACGCGTCTGCAGGATGCCGGAGGTCTGCCATCCGCCCAGCACTCCACGCATCAGCGGGCTGGAGCCCTTCAGCTCCGGAAAGCTGTACAGCACGCTGCTGGTGAGGTTGTGCCGCACGTCCCAGTCTCCACTGCTGTGATCGAACTTGGTAGTGAACGGGCTTTCGAAGCCCGGGCTTAAGAAGTTGAGCATATCGTCGAGTTCGTGGGACCACGCATAGTTCGCCTCGAAGGTAAGTCTTCCTACGTTCCGGCGCAGCTTGACCTGCAGGGCGTTGTAGTTGGAAGAGAGTTCGTCGGTGTCTATGTTTTCATTCGCGAAGTTGGGAAACGGGCGTGCGAGGATAAAGACGTTGGCGGGATTGGCGTTCAAAGCGGCGAAGTCGACTCCGGCCTGCATGTGGTGGGCATTATTGCCAACGTAGTCTACCGTCAGGATTGTGCCCTGAGCCACTTCCTGCTCGACGCCGAACAACCAGCTCGTGGAAACCGGGTCTTTGGGGTTTTGGGGAAAAGCGACTACGTTGGCTGATCCCACAGGTAGCGGAGGATTGGGCGCCGGATAGGTGATGTTAGCTTGAAAGAGGTTGACGTTGTAGCTTGAAAGCGCCGGTACGTTGGAGGTCGTGGCGAAGTTGAAGTGCATCGGGTTGTAGAACAATCCGGCGTATCCGTGAATGACGGTTTTTCCTTTGGCCGCCGGGTCCCAGGAGAAACCCACACGAGGAGCTACGTCCCCTTTCGGCGCAGTGTATACGGCCTGGTTGAGCGGTAAAAGAGACTGGGTGGCGACATCGAAATTCTGTCCCTGGTTCGGACCCGCCGTCCAAACCGTGTTGTAGTCGTAGCGCAGGCCCAGGTTCAGAGTTAGATTCTTGTTCACCTTCCAGTCGTCCTGCACATAGAAATCCCAATTGGAATTCCGGTTGCCAACGAATCCCGGGTATCCAATTTTTTGCAATACAAAGGGCACGTTGTCTTCCAGGTTGGAGATGCTGGCAAAGTCGTAGACTTGTTGCGGTCGCAGCCACTCGTTGTTCCGCTTAATCCGAATTTGGGGGCCAAACTTAAGCGTGTGCCGCCCGATTGTCTTGCTTACACTGTCAAAAATCTCGACGTCGGCAAACGGGGTGATCTGATTGAAGAGAATCGGTCCGGGCAGTGAGCCCAGATCGATGAAGAAACCGTTAAACCCAGCCAACGGAGTAGGGGTGTTCGAGTTTGTGTCCGAATAGAAGCGATTGATACCCACGCTGAATTCGTTCAGGAGGGTCCCATTGAAGGTGTGGGTCTCATCCAGCTTCGCATATTGTGTCCTCAGCTTCTGAGGAGACAACTGCCCCTGATTAAGGCCAAACGTATAGTTTGTGAGTGAATCGTTGATACCGTAGCGGAAGAAGATCCGGTCCTTCTCCGAAACGTTGTAATCGATCCTGACAGAGCCGGTGTCCTCGCGAACAACGTTGGGAAGAACGGCGGGATCGAAAATCATGTCTGACCCCTGAGTAGCTGGATTATTTCCGTCCAGAAAACCGGGGTACACGCATGAAGCCGGAGCAGGTATGGCGTTACAACCGGCAGGGATCGGCGCGAACTGCGCCAATACAGGCTGCATGGACGCCACAAACTGAGACCGGGCGAACGCGCTGAGCGTGTGGTTCAGAGCGTTGACGAGGGTGACGTGGGTGCGGTCGCCTTCATAGTTCACAAAGAAGAAGAGCTTGTTCTTAATGAGGGGACCACCCAGATTGCCACCGAACTGGTTCAGCTTCAAAGGCTCCTTCGAGGTAAAAAAGTAATCCAGCGCATCCAAAGCGTCGTTGCGGAAGTATTCAAACAGCTCGCCATGGTAGGTATTCGTGCCCGATTTGGTAATGATGTTCATCTGCGGACCAAGCGAGTGCCCATTTTCGGCCGTGTAGCCGCTATTGGAATAATCAATCTCCTGGACGCTATCCACGCTGGCCCGTGTGATGCGGGCTCCCTCCTGGCCTTCCGTATTCAGGAACCCATTGATATCGCCGCGCGTCGCGCTCTGGCCGTCGAGGGTGATATTCAGGCCGCTGAAAATATTCTCCATTCCGTTGACGCTGCCCTGAAAGAATCCGGTCGAGTTCACCGACCCGGGGGCGATTCCGAGGAAATCGCTCACATCTCTTCCATTCACCGGCAGGTTGGCAACCTGGTTGGTATCCAGAGTTGTACCCGATGTGCTCGAGGAGGTATCCACAGTCGTCAGCGTCCCCGTGACGAGGACATTCTCCTGAGCGGACGCCACCGCAAGCACCAGATTGACGTGCACCGTGGCGCCCACGTTTAGCTTGATTTGCTGGCTCTTGGTTTCCGCGAAGCCGCTGGCATGGACGGTTACGACATAGGTTCCAAAGGGCACTGCGGATGCCACGAAATTGCCGCCCTGATCGGCGACCAGGCTGGTCTGAATCCCTGTGCCGACGTTGGCCACGGTGATCGCAGCGCTTGAAACCACCGCCCCGGAGGCGTCGGTGACCGTGCCCGTAATTGTGCCGGTGTCGAATTGGGCGAGCAGCGGCAGCGCGCTGAAGGCAAGAACTGCCAGGAAAACGATCAGATGCAAGGCTCTTGTAGACCTTACTTTCGAAAACTGTGCATGTCGCGTCATGGCAATGGTCCTCCCACGCCCGTCAAATTTCACTTAGAGGTAATTGGGTGTGCAAAACGGATCATCGGAATCCTAATGCCACTCTTGCGCAATAGTCAATATTTTTCTTTCCTTTCGAGCACAAAACGATCCTTGCTTTGTTCTTTTATGATACGAATCGCTGTTTGTTTCGGACGGAAACGGGTGCTCCGCCTCGTCTTTGAGCCATCGCTGGGACTTCGGGGCTGCCGTGTCATCTCCGGGAGGCTGTCGGGATGGAGCATCGTTCGCCCCTGCCCAGTTGCTACACTGGACCACTAGGGACAGCGAAATTCCGCTCTCCAATGAGAAGCCCAAACAAGACTTCCGGCACGATCCTCCTAGGGGCGGTTGTGGTTGCCGGGATTGGCCTGGCATTCGCTCTCCAGGCACTCGCGGCGCTAGATCCTCAAGGCTCGCCAACGCCGGGGCACTTCGTCGAGGTCACGGAGAAGCTTGGAATCCACTTCCGCCAGCAGGCTTCTCCCACCAGCAAGAAATACCTTCTGGAGACGATGGGCTCTGGCGTAGCCGTGTTCGACTACGACAACGATGGCCGTCTCGACATCTTTTTCGCCAACGGTGCGCGGCTCGATGATCCGACCCCGAAAGGATCGATTCCCAGGAAAGACAACCCCAAGTACTGGAATCGGCTCTACCACCAGAAATCGGATGGAACCTTCGAAGATGTCACGGAACGCGCAGGCCTCACCGGATTCGGCTATTCCACAGGCGTCGCTGTGGGCGACTACGACAACGACGGATTCGAAGACCTGTATGTAGCTGGATACGGCCGCGGTACGCTCTACCACAACAACGGCGACGGCACCTTCACCGACGTCACTGCCGCGGCCGGCGTCGCCGGCTCGGGATGGATGACGAGCGCCGCCTGGGTGGACTACGACAACGACGGACGGCTGGACCTGGTCGTGGCGCGCTACATGCAGTGGGACTTTGACGACATCTATTGCGGGCGCCGGGAGAGCGGCTTCCGCTCCTATTGCCATCCCGATGCATTCAAGCCGGAATCAATCCTGTTGTTTCACAATGACGGCGGCGGCAAGTTCACTGAGGTTTCGCACAAAGCTGGAATCGACAAGCCCGGAAAGGGTTTGGGCCTCGCGATCACAGACTACGACCACGATGGCTTTATGGACATCCTGCTGGCCAACGATTCGATGCCTGAATTTCTGTTTCACAACCGCGGCAACGGAACGTTCGAGGAAGTTGGATTGACGTCCGGAGCCGGACTCGATAGCAGCGGGAACACCTTCGCCGGCATGGGCGTTGACTTTGAGGACTACAACAACGATGGGTGGCCTGACATCATCATCACCGATCTGGCGAATCAGCGATACGCGCTTTTCACCAATCAGAAGGATGGCACGTTCGACTATTCGACAGCTGTCACCGGCCTGAGCCCGATTTCGCTCCTGCATTCCGGCTGGGGTGTGCGTTTTGTCGATTATGACAACGACGGATGGAAGGACCTGCTGATCGTGCAGTCGCATGTGATCGATACGATTGAGATCAGCGAACCGGGTTTGCACTATCGGGAAGCGCCTTTGCTTTTGCACAACGAACGGGGCAAGAAATTTGTGGATGTCTCGGCGCGTTCCGGCGAGGTATTCCATCAGAAGTGGGCCGCACGCGGGTTGGCGACCGGAGACATTGACAATGACGGCAAGGTGGACGCTGTCGTCACTTCCAACGACGGCCCGGCGTGGGTTCTGCTGAACAGGACGGACAGTCCGAACCACTGGATCACGCTCAATCTGGTGGGCGTGAAGAGCAACCGCGATGCCATCGGAGCGCAGGTAAGAGTCTCGACTGCAGCGGGCGATCAATTCGCAACCGTGACTACGAGCGGCAGCTACCAGTCCTCAAGCGACAAGCGATTGCACTTCGGCCTGGGCACGGCGGATTCTATAGGCGAGATCGAGATCCGCTGGCCGAGCGGTATTCGCCAGGTTTTGCACGATCAGAAAGCAGATCGGATTGTCACGATTACAGAACCGATAAAATAGATCGAAGGCAGTGCCCCACGGTGAGAAGCAAATCCTTATGCTGCGGCGTGGTATTCCTCGCAGGCCTGATGTCCGCGGCAATGTCCGCGGCCCAGGTTTCGAAGCAGAATTCGAATCTGTCGCAGTTGCAGGACGCGGCGCAGGCCATCACCGCCGGGAACCTGAGTCGGGCCGACAGCGATCTGCAATCCGTTTTACACGCCGCGCCGGAGGATTATCGTGCCCTCGATCTGTTAGGAGTCGTTCGCGTCCTGCAACGGCGTGAAACTGAGGCTGGCGAACTTTTCCGCCGCGCCATCGAGAAAAAGGCCGATTTCGCGCCTGCGCGGGCTCACCTCGGCCTCCTGTACGTGCAGCAGGGTCATCCGGACGAAGCGGTTCCCCAATTGCGCGAGGCCCTACGAATTGACCCCGCACGGGGCGATGCCTCGTCCGCTCTTGTGCGCATCTTGCAGGATCAGGCTCAGGCCGCAGCCACCACAGGGGACTCCAAAACAGCTCTGGCATTGCTGATGGAAGCCCGGAAATATGCGCCTGACAATCCAGACGTCCAACTCGAACTCGGAACCATCGAACTGAAACTGTCGCTGTGGCAGGACGCGGCTGAGGCGTTCCAACGAACCTTGCGCCTGCGCAAGAACGATCCTCTCGCGCTGTATGACCTGGGACGCGCCTTCATGGGACTATTGGATTATGAAGACGCGCGCCAACAGTTTGCCCGTTACGTCGCAGTACGCCCCGACGATGCCTCCGGTTATTGTGCCCTGGGGATGACTCTCGCCGCTCTGCAGCGTGCGCCAGAAGCGCGAGATCAATTTGAGCGATCCATCGCGCTCGCTCCGGAGCAAACCGAATCCTATTTCCGGCTCGGGCTCATCGATCTCGATGCGAAGGATCTGGACGAGGCGGACAAGAACCTTCGCCTGGCGCTGGCTCGGGAACCGAAAGATGCGCGAGCTTTGTCAGCGCTTGGGAACGTGGCTTTTGAGCAGAAACGCTACTCCGAAGCGATCGATCTGCTGCAGCAGGCGATCGCCGGTGACGATTCCTTGCGTGAAGCTCACTACTATCTTGGCCTGACGTTCGCCCGCGTTGGACGCAAACAGGAAGCAGAAGATCAACTGCAGATCGCAACGAGGCTGGAACACGACGAAGCCGAGCACCGAAGAATTGTCTTCCAAATGCAAGATGGGCCTGCCCGCGATGCCAATAGCTCACAGCCGCAGAAGTGACTTCGCCACCTTTTTGAAGAGGTGGAATGAGATTTACAGCCACGCGCCTCGAATTCCTGAAACACAACTTTGAAAAACTGCGGCACGCTAGCGAGCCGCGCGGTTCCCTCACCTTCCCACGGCCATTTAATATGGGGTACTTCATCGTGTGCGCCACGATGGGTTGGTGAAAGGGGTCGAACATTCTCATACTGGGGATTGACGTCGGCACGGGCGGAACTCGCGCCCTGATCCTTGACGAGCAGGGGCACGTCGTCGCCTCCGCCACGGAGGAGCACGCTCCGTTTGCCTCGCCGGAAATCGGGTGGGCGGAGCAGCATCCGGAGGACTGGTGGCGTGCGTGTTGTGTGGCGATTCCGAAGGCCATGGAGCGCGGTGGGCTTAGGCCGGACGAAATCGCGTGCATCGGCTTCTCCGGCCAGATGCATGGCGCAGTCCTGCTGGATGAGCAGGGGAAAGTGGTGCGCCCCGCGCTGATTTGGTGCGACGTGCGGACGAATCGCCAGTGCCGAGAGTTGACCGAGAAGATTGGCGGCGCGCAACTGATTCAGGCGACGTGCAATCCCGCCCTGGTCAACTTCACTCTGCCCAAGCTGATGTGGGTGCGCGAACACGAACCGGAGAATTGGAAGCGCGTGCGCGCCATCATGCTGCCGAAGGATTACGTTCGATTCCGGATGACGGGCGAGCGCGCCACCGATGTGGCCGATGCCTCAGGGACACTGCTACTCGACGTGGCGCATCGGCGCTGGTCCAGGTTGATGATCGAGGCTGCGGCCGTAGACGAGCGTTCACTGCTCCGGCTGTTCGAGTCGCCGGATGTCTGTGCAGCGGTCAGTGCCGAGGGAGCGAAGGCTACTGGGCTGCGTCAGGGAACTTCAGTGGTCGCGGGCGCGGGCGATCAGGCTGCCGGCGCGGTTGGCATGGGCATCGTCGCTCCCGGCACGGTCAGCGCCACGATCGGAACTTCAGGTGTGGTGTTTGCCGCGACCGACCGTCCAGCGCTCGAACCGGGAGGACGCTTGCACACCTTCTGCCATGCCATCCCAGGACGCTGGCACGCCATGGGCGTGACGCAGGCCGCAGGGCTATCGTTGCGCTGGTTCCGCGATCAGTTTGGCGTTGGCGCGGACGGCAGCGGCGGTGGAAAGGACGACGAAAAGAAGGATCCGTACGAGCGGTTGACCGCCGAGGCTGCCACCGTGCCGCCCGGATGTCAGGGCTTGTTGTGGACTCCTTACCTGATGGGTGAACGCACGCCGCATCTCGATCCGGATGCACGCGGTGCGCTGGTCGGGCTCACCGCCGCGCACACCCGCGCGCACGTGATTCGCGCCATTCTTGAAGGTGTGGCCTTCAGCCTGCGCGACACTTTCACCTTGTTCGATGAGATGAAGATCGCGGTGAACCGCATTCGCCTGGGTGGCGGTGGAGCGCGCTCTTCTCTCTGGCGGCAGATCCAGGCAGATGTTTACGGCCATGAGGTTGAGATTGTGGAGGCAGAAGAGGGCGCAGCGTATGGAGCAGCCATCCTGGCGGGAGTTGGCGCCGGAATCTGGAAGTCAGTCGACGAGGCTTGCTCCGCTGTGGTGCGCGTTGCCACGACAGTCCAGCCGCAGCTGGATGCGGTGAAAGTCATGAATGCCAGTTATGCTGCGTACCGGCGGGTGTACCGGGCTACGAAGGCCATTTTTGTGGCTTAAACTGCTCTATACTTTCGCACATTTGCAGTCCTGCACAATGGATAAAACAATGTCTGGTCTCGTTTATTTGTGGGGCCGTCTTCTGCGGAGAGCCATTTTCTGTGGAGTTGTGGCCCTAAGCGGTCCTCAGGCAGCCTCGGCACAACTGCTGACTGGGCAGTTGCCCCCCCAACCGCAGATTTCTGCGACTAAGACCCAAGATGGTTTCCAAGCCAGGATTGGCGACGAGGGGCTGCACGTTTCAGTTTGCGCAGACTCCGTCATCCACGTAGTGGCCGGTCCAGGCTCGCCCACCGCCAGTTCGCCGGCTCAGCCATGGATCACCCCGGCCAGCCAATCGTGTCCGGACACGCCTTTCGAGTTCGCGCAGACCGCCGACAACGTGACACTAGTGACCGCTACTCTCAAAGTGGAATTCTCTCTCAAGCGCGGCAACTTGACATATCGCACCCTTCAGGGAAAAGTTTTGCTCAGCGAAAGGGACGCCGTGCCACGAACATATGACCCGGCGGAAATAAACGGCGAAAAAACTTACCAGGTGACTGATCGTTTTTCGCCAGATGCGACCGAGGCATTCTATGGCCTGGGCCAGCATCAGAGTGGCATGTTCAACTACCGCGGCAGCACGGTGGAACTTGGCCAGAACAATACTGACGTGGCAATCCCACTCTTGGTCTCGAGCAAGGGCTACGCCATGCTCTGGAACACCGCATCTTTTACGTATGCGGACAATCGATTTCCGCTTGAGTTTCACTTCACATCGCTCGCTGGCGACGCAGTCGACTATTACCTGCTCTACGGCCCCGAGATGGACCAGATCATTCACCAGTACCGCACCATAACCGGGCACACGCCAATGTTTCCGAAGTGGGCCTACGGCTTCTTCCAATCGAAAGACCGTTACATTTCTCAGGACGAAATACTGGGGATCGCGCACCGTTACCGCGCCGAGCACATTCCCCTGGATGCTATTGTCCAGGATTGGTTCTGGTGGAAGACGGAAGGGGACCCTGCGTTCAACTCCAAGTTCCCCGACATCCCTGGAGAATTGAAGACTTTGCATGACGAACACGTACATGCCATGCTCTCGATCTGGGGATTGTTCGACTCCGCCTCCCAAAATTTCCAGGAGATGGCCGCCAATCATTTAGACGTGCCGCAAGCGCACGTCTACGACGCCACCAACCCGGCGGCGCGCGATTTCTATTGGAACAATCTCGCAGGCCCGCTGTTTGCTCTGGGTTGGGACGCTTTCTGGCTCGACAGCGCGGAACCCGAGGAATATTGGCCACACATGGGCGACGCCATTCTGCGCAACAAACAGCTCTCCATCGGAAGCGGCGCGCGCTACACCAATATCTTCCCGCTCATGCACACCGGCGGAATTCAGGAACATTGGAAGAAGGCAACTGATAAGAAGCGAGTCTTTCTGCTGACGCGCTCTGCGTTTCTCGGTCAGCAGCGAAACGGCAGCACCGTCTGGTCTGGCGATGTCTACAGCACCTATTGGGGCTTACAGCACCAGATCGCTGCCGGTCTCAATTTTGCTCTATCGGGCAATCCTTATTGGACAACGGATGTGGGCGGGTACTGGCAGCCATTTAACCGCCCCCCCGATGATCCGGCTTATCAGGAGCTTTACACCCGCTGGTTTGAGTTCGGAGTATTCTGCCCCATCTTCCGCACACACGGCCACCGTGCCCACAACGAAATATGGACCTACGACAAGGTCGAGCCGATCCTGATCAAGTATGACAAGTTGCGCTATCGCTTGATGCCCTACATTTATTCGCTCGCCTGGCGGGTCACTAGCCAGGACTACACCATCCAACGGCCTCTGGTGATGGATTGGCGGTCCGATCAGAAGACCTGGAACGTTGGAGATGAATTCATGTTTGGCCCTTCGATCCTGGTCAGTCCGGTAGTGAAAGAGGATGCGATACAGCGCTCGGTCTACCTGCCGGCTGCTCGCGCCTGGTACGATTTCTGGTCAGGCGCACGTGTGGAAGGAGGTCGCGATGTGCAAGCCGAGGCTTCGCTCGATCGCATACCGCTGTATGTCCGTGCAGGTTCAATTTTGCCCTTGGGCCCGGAAATCGAATATGCAGACGAAAGTGCCGACCCGATCGAACTGCGAATTTACCCGGGAGCTGATGGCGATTTCGAGCTCTATGAGGACGAAGGGGATAACTACAACTACGAAACGGGAGCTCACGCGATGATCGCGATTCACTGGGATGACCGCGAGCGCAAGTTAACGCTCAAAGCTTTAGAAGGAAGCTTCCCAGGTATGCGGCAGAAGCACACGTTTCACGTCGTCTTGGTGCGTGCCGGTCATGGCATAGGAGAGTTCCCAACCAGCAAAACTGATGCGGTTCTGGAATACACCGGAAGCGAGCAACACAAGATTTTCCCGTGACATTTGCGCTGTTCTGCGGCTTCCTGCTTTTATCATTGCCACCATCTCCAATATCATTACCGCCATGCCCAACAAGGTCCGCTGGGGAGTTCTCAGCACCGCAGCAATCGGTATCAACAAAGTCATCCCTGCCATGCAGCGCGGGCAATTCACCACAGTGGTCGCCATCGCTTCCCGTGATCACGCGAAGGCTCAGGCCGCAGCCGCCAACCTGGGCATTCCCAAGGTTTACGGCTCGTATGAAGAACTTCTCGCCGATCCCGATGTTGATGCTGTCTACAATCCTCTTCCCAATCAGTTGCACATACCGTGGACCATCAGGGCCGCCGAAGCAGGCAAGCACGTTCTCTGCGAAAAGCCACTAAGCCTTACCGTCGCCGAAGCCGAATCTCTCCTCGCCGTCCGATCCCGCACCGGCGTCAAAATCGGCGAAGCGTTTATGATTCGCTGCGCTCCGCAATGGCTGCGCCTTCGCGAGCTTCTGAACCAGGGCCGGATCGGCGACCTGCGCTCCATCTTTGGTTTCTTCAGCTATTTCAACATCGACCCAGCCAACATTCGCAACCAGGTCGAATGCGGTGGTGGCGCCCTCATGGACATTGGCTGCTACCTCATTCACGCCTCGCGCTTCGCATTTGGACAGGAGCCCCTGCGCGTGGTAGGACGCATCGAGCGCGATCCCCAGCTGCACACTGATCGCCTCACCTCTGCGATACTCGACTTCCCTTCCGGCCAGTCCATATTTACCTGCAGCACGCAGCTGGTCCCCTACCAGCGCATCCACTTCCTCGGCACGCGCGGACGCATCGAGCTCGAAATCCCCTTCAACGCGCCGAATGAC
>Ga0208696_1000035_pt1 | contig 133820 bp, 109 predicted proteins | sample Sb_taG_9_FD_187711 | JGI IMG/M metagenome (GOLD analysis project Ga0208696, IMG submission 187711) | Peat soil microbial communities from Weissenstadt, Germany - Sb_50d_b_LC metaG (SPAdes) (version 2) | ecosystem: Environmental > Terrestrial > Soil > Wetlands > Peat | place: Germany... | reverse complement strand
GGGCGTTTCCGGAATTCAGAACCTGCATCAGGTCCGGACCGGCGCCGGCAGACTCCATCTGGTGAAGTTCGGCCTTGGTGGGCAAGGTTGCCAGTCCCTGCTCCTGGACCAGTCGGGCGAGTCGGCCGCTCGAGACTCCGGCGGTCAACCAGGCAGTAATCTGGGTCGAATTGACGGGCCGGCTGTCGCTGGAATAGAGGAGATTGGCGGCCAGTAAGACAAGCAATAAGAGTGCGGCTCGGACCACCGGAACGGCTTTCACTCGGGCTCCCTCGGCGCGGAAATTTGGCCCAGTCTGCAACGTTGCCATCGACTCGGTTGCTCAGGGCAGGCTTGCTGGTAGCGGCTTTTGGGCGCAGCGGCGCTGTCCAGCCACTTTGAAAACATATCCTTTGCCGGAACCTCACGATAAGGTCACCGAGGTAACTGGCCTTAAGACTCACAGCCGGGCCTGGGCGAGGTTTGACTTCCGCCAAAGCCTCCCGTAGGCTAGAGGATGGCAACGGAAGTAGTGCGATTCCGTGGAGGTTCTTGTGGGCGAGTTCTCACCTTGGCATTGGCTGCTCGTGGCCTTCATTGCGCTGCTGTTGTTCGGCCCTAAGAAGCTGCCGGAACTGGGAAAGAGTCTGGCCGAGGGCATCCGTGGCTTCAAAGAAGGCATGAAGGATCAGCCTCCCACGCAGGCCTCGAACGAGCAAAAGAACACTGAAAATAAGAGCTGATCAAGTCCCGTAGCAACGGGGCACAGCCTTCGCGGGTTCCTACTCCGCCTCTTTGTCTTCGTTTTCGTATTCCCGGGTTCCCAATCGCTATTTTATCTTTGAACTCAGAAAAAAATGGGAGGTAAGCAGTGTTGCGTAAAATCGAACTCGTAGCTCTCATTGTGTTTGTTGGACTCTGTTCGTCCTTGTTTGCAGATCAAATCACCCTCAAGAATGGCGACCGCCTGACCGGAACTGTTGTGAAGTCGGACGGCAAGACGCTGGTGCTGCATACCGACGCGGCCGGAGACGTGACGATTCAATTTTCCGCCATCCAGCAGATCACGAGCGAGCAGGAACTGCACGTCAGCACGAAGGACGGAAAAACGGCGGTCGGCCCGGTCTCGACCTCGGACGGCAAGCTCGAGGTCGCAACCAAGACCGCGGGTACCGTGGAGGCCGCGACGGGGGACGTTACACTGATCCGCAACGACGCCGAGCAGACGGCGTACGAAAAATCGCTGCATCCCGGATTGATGCGCGGCTGGAACGGCGGGGCTAACGTGGGATTCTCCCTGGCGCGTGGCAACAGTGAGACGGAAAACCTGGCGCTGGCGTTCAACGCGGTGCATCCCACGCTCAACGACAAGATCACGCTCTACGCCAGCTCCATCTATACCAAGAACGACCTCCCGGCTCCCGGCAGCGTTGGCGCGAACCTGGAGCAGGGCGGGCTACGCTACGATCGAAATGTTGGTCCGCGGCTGTTCGTGTTTGCCGGTGCGGATTTCATGAGCAATGCGCTGCAGTTCCTCGACTTGCGCGCAGCCTACAGCGGAGGCTTCGGATTCCACGCGATCAAGTCGGACGCCACGACGCTCAACATCCTGGGCGGCCTCAACTATACGCACGAAACGTACTCCAATGGGCCGGTGAACGCTCCGGTCACCGTTCCCCCGACCTTTGTTTCCTACGGCCACACCAACAAGTTCGCCGCTCTGACCCTGGGGGAGGAACTGAACCACAAGCTGGGCAAGAGCACGGTCGTTACGCAGAACATGTATTTCTATCCCGATCTGCAGGACACAAGCCAGTACCGGGCAACCTTCAATCTTGGCACCGTGACCAAGATCAGCAAGTGGCTGGGCTGGCAGAACCAGTTCGGCGATATCTACGTTTCCAATCCGCCGATTGGCGCAAAAAAGAACGACGTCGTCCTCACCACCGGGCTGAACGTTTCGTTCACGCATTAGCGACAGCGGCTGTGTATAAGAGAATCCTTCCGAGAGGAACTGAATATGATCATTCCAAAGCCTGCGAAAGTAGCGCTTCTGACAGTTTTGTTTGCGGCTGTGCTGGGCGCGGCCAGCGATGCCGGCAAGCCGGTCACGGTAAACGGGTACGTTCTTGACTCAGCGTGCGCGTTTACCAAGGATCTGACCAAACCCATCAGTGCTCAATGCGCGGAAGCCTGCGCCCGAGCGGGGTCGCCGCTGGTCATTCTGGCGGACAACGGAACCATTTATTGGCCGATTGCCGACACCACGCCGTCCTCAGGGCAAAACCCGAAGCTGATGCCGTTTGCCGGACAGAAAGTCACTGCGACCGGGCGGGTCTACGAGCGCGGCGGCTCGAGCGCCATGGTGATCGAGAAGATCAGCGCGCAGGCTGGCCAAAAGTAGCAACCGGGCAGTCGTGAAAAAATCGTTCTCGCAAAGGGGACGGCAGCAACTCGTCCCCTTTTCCATTCCGCTGGTCCCAACCATTGCTAACCAGCACTTGGCAAAAACGTCCACTCAGGCGTAGGGTACTGTGGTCTCGAAATCTCTGATCTTCCAAGTCCCATAAAACAGGAGTCTTCTCCCATGCGTCACGCAGTGATTGTGCTTGCGGCGGTTGCGAGCCTGAGCGTGTCTACCCTGGCCCAGACCGCCGAAGAGCTGGTCGCCAAGAACATTGAAGCCAAGGGCGGAATCGAAAAAATCAAGGCCATCAAGACCGTTCGGACCACCGGCAAGCTCGACGGTGGAGGAGGCTTCACTGCGATTACGGGACAGGAGAGCGAGCGTCCCAATCAGGTGCGCGAGACCTTCACGCTGCAAGGCATGACTGCCATCACCGCCTACGACGGCGCCACCGGCTGGCAGATTCAGCCCTTTGGCGGGCACAAGGATCCCGAACTCATGGGCGAGGACGACTTGCGGGAACTGATTCTTGATGCCGACTTCGACGGTCCCCTGGTCGACTACAAAGAGAAGGGCAACACGGTCGAATACCTTGGGCATGACATCGTCGACGGCGACGACGCTTTGCGCCTCAAGGTCACGCTGAAGAACGGCGACATCATTTACTACTACCTCGATCCGGACACGTTCCTGGAAATTCGCAAGGAAATACAGGAGTTTGTTCGCGGCTCCATTCGCGAGACCGTGAGTGAGATGGGCTCCTACAAGCCGGTGGCCGGCGTGATGTATCCCTTCTCGATTTCGCAAGGATCGAAGGCGAATCCTGCGGAATCGACCACCACCATCCAGAAGATTGAAGTCAATGTGCCGATCGACAAGGCCGACTTCGCGTTGCCAGCTTCTCTAAAGCAAGGGTCAAAGCCTGACGCTGAAAAGAAATAGCGGGCGTTCCACGCGACGGAGAATCTTGCGTTTCCCAACGAAATTGACGAACGAGGAACTTCCATCATGAATGCACGCGCTTCTGCTCGGAATATTTCGCGCCAACTGAATGTGCGGATCGGTATTGCTTTCCTGGCTTGTGCCGCTCTTGCTTCCCCAGGTCCAGCGTCGGCCCAGACTGGATATAAGTTCGACTCCGCCACCGTGTCAGGGTTGCCGGCGCGCAATATCGGATCGGCCACCATGAGCGGGCGGATTGCTGCCGTGGACGCGGTTGATCAGGACGGACGTATCACCGTGTTTGTCGGCTCGGCCAGCGGCGGCGTGTGGAAATCGGTCAACGGCGGCACTACCTACAAGCCGGTTTTCGACCGGGAGAGCGTGCAGTCAATCGGCGCGGTGGCGATTGATCCCTCGAATCCGAAGACGGTGTGGGTCGGGTCGGGCGAAGCCTGGATGCGCAACAGCGTTTCTGTCGGCGATGGCGTCTACAAGTCCACCGACAACGGCGAGAACTGGACCAACGTCGGGCTGAAGGACAGCGAGCACATTGCGAAGATTCTGGTAGACCCGAACGATGGGAATAGTGTGGTCGTTTGCGCCACGGGCCATGCCTGGGACGACAGCGACGCAGGCGGGGTTTTCAAGACCTCCGACGGCGGCAAAACGTGGAAAAGAGTGCTGGCTGGAGCCAACGGTTCGTCGGGGTGTTCGTTGCTGGCGATGAGCCGGCAGGAGCCGAAGACGATTTACGCAGCGATGTGGGATTTTCGGCGCGAGGGCTGGACGTTCCGCTCCGGCGGGCCGGGCAGCGGTCTGTTCAAGTCCACCGACGGCGGCGACCACTGGTCGGAGATCAATGACGGCAGCGCCAAAGGCCTGCCCCCGAAGCCTTGGGGCCGCGTGGCCGTTGCGGTAGCGCCGGCGAAGCCGCAGGTGGTTTACGCCAACATCGAGGCCGAAAAGGGACGAGGCCTCTACCGCTCCGACGACGGCGGCGCGAACTGGACCAAGCTCGACGCCAGCAACTTCATGGTGTGGCGGCCGTTTTATTTCGGCAACCTCATCGTCGATCCCAAGGATGAGAACAAGATTTTCAAGCCAGATCTCATCCTGCTCTACAGCACCGACGGCGGCAAAAGCTTCAACGTGGTTTCCGGCGGGGCACACGGCGATTTCCATGACGTCTGGATCGATCCCAAGAACACAAACATCGTGATTGCCGGCGACGACGGCGGCCTGTGGCGCAGCGAGGATGGCGGCAGCCGCTGGAAGCATCAGATGAACCTGCCGTGTTCGCAGTTCTACCACGTCAGCACCGACAACTCCGATCCTTATCATGTGTATGGCGGCCTGCAGGACAACAGTTCGTGGGTCGGCGACTCTTCCTATCCGGGCGGCGTCACCAATTCGCGCTGGGAGAATATGTTCGGCGGCGACGGATTCTGGATGTTTGAAGACACCAGCGATCCCAACTACGTTTACGCCGAGGCGCAGGGCGGGCATATCGGCCGCGTGAACCGCCTTACCCTCGAGATTCGCGACATCCAGCCCCTCCCTAACTACGGCGAGAAGAAGCTGCGCTTCAACTGGAACACTCCGATTCACATGAGTCCGAACGAAAAAGGCACGATCTACATCGGGGCGCAGTTTCTATTCCGGTCGCGCGATCATGGCCAGTCCTGGGACCGGATCTCTCCCGATCTCACGACTAACGATCCCGAAAAGCAGAAGCAGGAAGAATCGGGCGGCGTGACCGTCGACAATTCGTCGGCGGAAATGCATACCACGATTTATTCCATTTCGGAGTCGCCGAAGAACGGGCAAATCATCTGGGTCGGAACGGACGACGGCAACGTCCAGATCACGCGCGACGGCGCCAAAACCTGGACCAACGTTGTGGGCAACATCAGCGGGCTGGGGAAGAATTCGTGGGTCTCGACGATCGAGGCCAGCCGCTTCGACGAGGCCACCGCCTACGCCACCTTCGATCGCCACACCTTCGGCGACATGAAACCGTATGCTTACAAGACGGCCGATTATGGCAAGACGTGGACCGCGCTACCTGTTCAGGAAAACGGTGCGCGCGGATACGCGCATGTGATCAAAGAAGATACGGTCGATCCAAATCTGCTTTTTCTGGGCACGGAATTCGGGCTCTGGATTTCGGTGGACGGTGGCCAGCACTGGGCGCAATACAAAGGCAGCAACTTCCCGGCGGCTGCCGTGCGCGACATCGCGGTGCAGGCGCGGGAGAGCGATCTGGTGCTGGCGACGCACGGGCGCGGCATCTGGATCATCGATGACATTTCGCCTTTGCGGGCTCTGACGCCCGATCTGATGGCGAAAGAAGCGGCGCTCATTCCAGGCAAGGCCGTGCAGTATTTCGAAACGTCTGGAGGCTGGCCGGAGGGGGACGAGGCCTTCCGCGGCCGAAACCGGCCCACCGAGGCGCAGATTACGTACTACCAGCGCAGCCGGCACATCTTCGGCGATCTCAAGATCGAGATTCTGGATGAGAACGGCAAGCTGGTCGACACCGTCGCGGGAAGCAAGCATCGCGGGTTGAATCGCGCGAACTGGTCGATGCACGTGAAGGCGCCAGCCGTTCCGCCGGCTGCCAGCGTGCTGGGCGAGGCTACGGAAGGTCCGCGCGTTCTGCCCGGTACCTATACGGTGAAGATGACGAAGGGCGACAAGGTTTACACCGAGCAGTTGAACGTCACGCTCGATCCGCGGGCAAAGTTTTCTCTGGAGGATCGCAAAGCGCAGTTTGCCTTGACGATGAAGATCTACCGCACCATTGAGCACATGACGTATTCGGTGGAGGCGATTGAGGGCGTTCGCAACGCGGCGAATGCTCGAGCTGCGAAGTTGGCCGAGAAAGACGCTCTGCGCAAACAACTGCAGGATCTCGCCGCCAAGTGCGACGATCTCCGGTCGAAGATCGTCGCCACCAAGGAAGGCGGCATGATTACAGGTGAAGAACGCATTCGCGAGCACCTGGGCGAGGTTTATGGCGCGGTCAACGGTTACGAGGGTCGTCCGGCGGACTATCAGGCGGCGCGGGAGGATTCTCTGGCCCACGAACTGGAGGATGTGATCGGTGATTTCCAGAAGCTGACACAAAAAGACCTGCCGGGGATCAACGCCGGACTGAAAAAGAAAAAGGCAGAGGCGATCACGGTTCTCACCGAGGCCGATTGGCAGGCAAAGCGCAGCTCTGGCGGCGCAAGCACAGGAATGCGACTTGACCGAAACCGCGTGCCGGAAATCGACTAAAGAAACTTGGGAAAGCAAGATCCCTTCGGCGCGGTGCGCTTTTCAGGCAGGCGCTCGACTTGCTCGGGACGACAACTTGAACTAATGCGAAACTTTTCGTAAAGTTTCGGAACATGGTCCAAGACCAGGTCTCCAAGGAGCAAGTCATGAGCGAAGTCTCGCGCATCAACCGCAGGGCATTCCTCGGCAAATCGGCGGCGGTAATCGCCGGCAGCGCCGTCCTGCCGCGCACCGCACTGTCTTACCAGAAAATTCTCGGCGCGAACGACCGCATTTCACTCGGCCACGCCGGCATCGGCCAGCGCGGGAGTGACCTCACCGAAATCGTGTCCCGGCTGAAGGCCAGTCACAACGTGGAGATGACGGCGGTCTGCGACCTTTGGACCGTCTACCGCGAAAGAGCCGTGCAGGTCAACACCGGCCACTATGGCCGCGCACCGCGCGCTGTTCAGCACATCGAAGAACTGCTGGCGATGAAGGATATTGACGGAGTGCTGATCTCGACGCCGGATCATGCGCACTCGCCCCTGTTGAAGCTAGCGGCCGAGGCGGGCAAAGATGCCTACGTCGAGAAACCCATGGGCAACGTGCTGGAAGAGGCGAAAGCTGCGCGGGACGCGGTGCTGCAGGCCAAAACCGTTGTGCAAGTGGGCACGCAGCATCGCAGCGAGCCGTATCAGCAAGCAGCGCACGAGGTCGTCCGGAGCGGAGAACTGGGCGACATCAGCAAGATCGAGATCGAGTGGAACTACCACGGCCCGCGCTGGCGCGGGCGCAAAGAAGTGAAGCAGATTCGCGAGCAAGACACGGACTGGAACAGTTGGCTGCTGGCCAAGCCGAAGCGGCCGTTCGATCCTCAAATGTATTTCGAATTCCGCCTGTATAAGGATTTTTCCAGCGGTATTTCGGATCAATGGCTGAGCCACGGCAGCGAACTGGTGCACTGGTTCATGGACGACCACTTTCCCAAGTCCGCCGTAGCGCACGGCGGCGTTTTCGCCTGGCACGACGGGCGCGAGAATCCTGACACGTTTCAGGCACTGCTTGAATATCCGAAGGGCTTTCTGGTCAGTTATTCGACCAGCTTCGGCAATGACGCTCCCAGCTTCTCGCGTTACATGGGAAAAAAGGCGACGCTCATCAATATTGGCGGCGAAGGTAGTCCGCGCTATCAAGTAGTGGAAGAAAAAGGCACGCACGAAGACGACGCCAGCATCGACACGAAACGAGCCTCCCGGTATGTACTGCCACCGGGAGAGACCGAGCTTCCGCCGATGGGCATCGACGACATGAGCCTGGAGCACATGGGGAACTGGTTCGACTGCATGCGTTCTCGCAAGCAGCCGAATTCGCCGGTGCACGACGGGTACGCACACTCCGTGGCGTGCATCATGGCCGCGCAAGCGTATTGGGAAGGCCGAAAGCTGTACTGGGACTCGGCCAGCGAAACGATCGTGGACCGCGCGCCGGCGTAAGTGTTGGATAAAATGTCGGCGTGGCTTACCTGCCCTCTTCAAACGCGGGTCATTACTTCTGCCGCGAGGCAGGATCATTTTCAGGATCGAAATAGCGTGTGCCCGTGGGACCAAAGCCGCAGATATGCACGACCACAGGCTCGTCTGTTGTGCGCGCAAAATGATTAGCACCCGCCGGCTCGGAATAAACACTTCCCGGCGGAAGCAGCTTCAAAGCACTTTCGTCAAAATGCGTACCGTACCCGAACTGCCAATTTCCCGATACCACCGTAGCCATGCGATCGTCCCGATGAGAATGAGCTTGAATCGTCGTATGCGCGGGCACGAATAAGAGGATGGAGTAGAAACCCGCACTCGCGGGATCGCCGAAAAGCACCTTCGCACGGACCCCGGCCACCTTTGAGCTGCCGATCTGAATGTCACCTTTCTCGCCGCTCATCACTTCCGCCGGAGTCATGCGCATTTCAGAAAGAGATGGTGCACCGCTGCTACCACTCAAAAACAGGATCGCGAGACCCAAGCCGAAAAGACTCTTCATGACTGCCCTCCCAACGTCGTGATGAGAGATCGCCGCGGCGGCATTCGAACCGCCGGGCGTTTCCGGGTCAGCCTACCACGATTGTGGATTCAGCCGTCCGCCTTAAGAGTTCATAGGTTGGACAGAAATGAAAGGTAAGTCATGGTAGGCCCGAATGGATTCGAACCATCGACCTCTTCCGTGTCAAGGAAGCGCTCTGGACCAACTGAGCTACGGGCCTACATTGCAACGCTGGCAGCCAGAAGTGCAGACAGCGTGGAGCAGTACGGATTTTATCATGCGACTGGCCGGCGCTGGTTCGGGTCCCTGGCGCACGTCAGCCTGATCGGGCGCGTTTGCTTTGCGTCAGGCCGGCGCAGCGCACAATCCGCTACTCCGGCATCACCACGACTTCACTCTTCGGGATCGCATCGAGGGTAGCCTTGTCGATGCCCAGATGCGCCATCACCAGTTCTGCTGGCGTGTGGGCGAGCCACTCTGAGAGCGCCAGGTCCTGATAAAAGCTGCTCTTGAACATCTCCAGAAACTTGAGGTCGGTGTTGCCCGTGTTCTCAATGTAGTGGGGCAGGGTCTTCAGAACATAGCCGACGTCTCCTGCCTGAAAATCCATGGTGCGGGCCCGGGCTCCGCTCGCGAAAACCGTCATTCGTCCCGTGCCGCTAATGAAGTATTGCCACTCGTCCGCATTGGGATGCCAGTGCAGCTCGCGAATCCCGCCAGGATGCACCGTAACGATCGCCGCTGCAATGCTGGTTGAGACCTTGAACTTGCTGGAATCAACGATCCTTACTTCGCCGCCTTTGGTGCGTTTTGTGACCGGCATTTGCGAGGTACGAAAGCTGAAATCGAGCGGGGACAATCCCATCGAGCCGGCCGTCGATTTCAAATCGGCGGCAAGCGGACCGGGAAGGGCGGCCTGGAAAATGAACTTCTCGCGCCGCGGCATTCCCTGCAACGCCTGCGGGCTCACGCCAAAGTTTTTCGACAGCACGTCATGGGGAGTATGCGCCATCCAGTCGGTGAGTAGCACGGTTTCGTATTCGGAAAAGTTGCCGTCATCGAACACCAGCAGAAACTCGGCTCCGTCGGGATTCAGGCCTTGAATGGAATGAGGAATCCCGGTGGGGAAAAACCAGAGATCGCCTTCGCTGACGTCGCTGACAAAACTCTTGCCCTCGGGGTCGAGGCCGGTGATGCGGGCGTTTCCGTAGAGCATGAACGCCCACTCGGCTGCAGTGTGCCAGTGCAATTCCCGGATGCCGCCCGCGGTCAATCGCATGTCGACGCCGGCAATCGACTTGGCCACCGCGAGCTCGCGCACGGTAACTTCGCGCGACCAGCCGCCCTCCTGCATGCGCTTGTGAGCAAGAGCGAATGGGTACTTGAAGGTCTGCACACCGCCGGCGTCGGTAGGCGGAGGCAGAAAAGAATCGGGATTCTGCTGGTCTAGAGGCGCATTGCCCGGACCCGGAGCACTGGCACTGCGATCGCTTTTCGTGGGGTATGGAGTTGGCTCTTGTCCGGCTGCATCCGACAGCATTCCAGCAGCCGCCAGCGCCGCCGATCCCATGCCCAAAAATCCACGCCGCGACACTGCGCCCTTCTCCGTATCTTCGCTCACGAGTTTCTTCCTCCCCGCCTGAGCGTAGGGACCTTCGCCGGCTCCGAGAACGTTCAGCAGTGTACACGAGCCAGCTGCTGTGCACAGCGCCAGCAGGAACCGGCCCTGATGTGAGCCGGTCCGCGTCGCTCGCGGAAAACATGTTTGAGATTGGACGATTCTTGTTCTTCAGCTTCGCTTTCTGCGCTGGCGGGCGGCATAGGCCGCAACCTTGATGCGATTGCCGCACAGGCGCATGCTGCACCAGCGACGAGTCCCTTTTTTACTGGTGTCGAGGAAGTGCAGGACGCAGTGGGTGCATTTTCGGACTCGATTTCGATCTTCGCTGACCAATAGATCTGCGGCGCTGCAGGCCAGCGGGGCAAGTAGGTCTTCGGGCTGCCGATGCGAAAAATACAGCTGCGTCGTGAGGCCCTCTCCGCTCCTCTCGAGGCGAGTGAGCATGGGATGCTCCGCCATCAGCCGATTGAGTTCGTCGACCATGGAATGATGAGGAGGCTCATCCTGCTCCCAGGCCAGGATCTGCCTCCGCAGCCCTTCCCGCAGCTCCCGCGCGGCTTCAAGCGTCCGCAGGGCGCGGCGCGAATCTCCCCACTGCTTCTGGAGATCGGCGGCTTCCCGCGCGGTCAGCTGGCCGGCGGCTTGAAACCAGCGCAACAGCGCGCTGAAATCCGGCAGCAACTCCACCGGCTCGGTCGCAGGGATCGGCCGCGTGTTCAGGAAATCCAACGTCAAATGATTCCCCAGGAAAAGGAATCCGTCTCTCCAGTCTGAGTTTTGCGTGGCACTGTCCTTGACCATGCTCTTGCTCGCCATAATTGTAACACCAATAATGAATCGTTTTATCGGTTAGCTAATCTGATGCCTTGAGCCGGTCCGGCGGCGCAAAAGCCAGCGCGCCGGAATCGGCGGCTCCACCCAACATTTACCCAAGGAGGGTTTGCTATGACCAGGTACCAATATGCCACCGTCGACGGCCGTCAGATTTTTTATCGCGAGGCCGGTTCGAAAAACGCTCCCAGCATTCTGTTGCTGCACGGTTTTCCGACGTCGTCGCACATGTTTCGCAACCTCATTCCCGCTCTCGCCGACCGCTACCACGTGGTCGCGCCCGATCTTCCGGGCTTCGGCTTCTCCGAGATCCCCGATCGCAAGAAGTTCCGCTACACCTTTGAGAACCTGGCCAAGGTTATCGGCAAATTCACGCAGACCATCGGCCTCGACCGCTTCGCGATCTACGTTTTCGACTATGGTGCGCCGGTTGGGCTCCGCCTGGCACTCGCGCATCCGGAACGCATCACGGCCATCATCTCGCAAAACGGAAACGCCTACGAAGAAGGACTGAGCCAGGGATGGAATCCGATCCAGAAATACTGGAAGGAGCCGACCGCGGAAAATCGTGATGCCCTGCGCGAATTCCTCAAGCCGGAAGCGACAAAGTGGCAATACACACATGGCGTGCAGGATACGTAGCTGGTTGCGCCTGAGGCGTACGAACTGGACTCCGCACTGCTGGCTCGGCCAGGGAATGACGAGATCCAGCTCGACCTGTTCCTCGACTACGCCAGCAACGTCGCGCTCTATCCCAAGTTTCAGGAGTACTTCCGCAGCAAGCGTCCGCCTCTGCTCGCGGTCTGGGGCAATGGCGATCCGTTCTTTCTGCCTCCGGGCGCGGAGGCTTTCCAACGCGACAACCCGAACGCCGAAGTCCATTTTTATGACACGGGGCACTTCGCACTCGAAACCCATGTCCAGGAAATCGCCGGCGCGATTCGCGACTTTCTCGGCCGCAAGCTGGTGAAGGCCAACGCAGCATAACCGAACCGGTCGCTGATCAAAATTCATCCTGAGGAGACTTTGTCATGCGTGCAGTAGTAAGACAGCAGTTCGGCGGTCCAGGCGGCATGGGACGAACCCTCAACGGCAGTTATGCGGAATACACGCGGGTGCCAGTGTCGAATGTGGTCAGCGTCAAGTCCGAACTGGCGTGGGAGGATCTGGCGGCGATTCCGGAATCCTACGCCACAGCCTGGACCTGCCTGCACCCCAACCTGGGTTTGGAGGCGGGACAGACTCTGGTAATCCGGGGAGCGACGTCGGCTCTGGGGCAGGCAGCGCTGAATCTTGCTACAGGAGCCGGAGCGCGCGTGATTGCGACAACGCGCAACCCGGAGCGTGTTGCGAAGCTGAAAGCAATGGGAGCGGAGGGAGTGGAAATCGAAGGCGCAGACCTCTCACAGCGCATTCGTGAACAGATTCCAGACGGCTGCGACGCCGTTCTGGAACTCGTCGGCAACAGCACGCTGCTCGATTCACTGGCCATGGTTCGCCGCGGCGGGCGGGTTTGCCTGGCGGGATTTCTCGGCGGCCTGGTGCCGCTCGCGTCGTTCAATCCGCTGACGCAGATGCCGAGCGGAGTGCAGTTCAGCTTCTTCGGCAGCTTCATGTTCGGCGCGCCGCAGTTTCCGCTGTCGGACGTTCCGATGCAAGCCATCGTCGATGGCGTCGCTGCCGGCCGCTACAAAGCCAAGCCAGCCCGCGTGTTTCGCCTTGAAGAAATCCAGGAGGCGCATCGCGTAATCGAGTCGAACCAGGCGAACGGAAAGCTGGTGGTGCGGGTCTAAAAGGCCAGAGCCGGGAAGGAATGCATCCGGTGGTGGCGGAATGCGCCACTGCCGGATGCGCATCGATCAGCTCCGCCCGCTATTTCACGAAAAGTAGTCCATGCGGGACGGCAGAGCGGAAAACATAAGCGTAGAGCAGCACCACAATCCCCACGACGGAGCACAAAGCCACCGAGTGCCAGGCCACGAAGCGGAAGATGATTCCTTCGTTGCCCACTTGCTCGGTGGCAGCCGTGGCGATGGTGATGGATTGCGCGTCGACCATCTTCCCCATCACCCCGCCGGCGCTGTTGGCCGCGCACATCAGCACGGGATCGATTCCGAGTTGCTGCGAAGTAATTCTCTGCAGGCTGCCGAACAGCGCGTTGGCAGAAGTGTCGCTCCCGGTAAGGGCAACTCCCAGCCATCCCAGAAAAGTACCAAAGAACGGATAGAGCCATCCGGTGCGTGTGAAGGCGAGCCCCAACACCGCGTCCAGACCGGAGTAGCGCGTGACGTAACCCAACCCCAGCATGAATGAGATCGCAACCATGGCGAGGCGCATGCGCACCAGCGTTCTCCAGAAGATCTTCAGCAAGCGCGCCGGACTCAGGCCCAGTAACAGTCCGGAAACAATTGCGGCAAGAAAACAGCCTGTGCCCGTCGCCGAGAGCCAGTTGAAATCGTAGCGGGCGGCTTCGGGAGTGGGCTTGGCAACAACCGGCGCGGCGCGCGAGATGGCGTTGTGCAGGTAAGGCACATCCCACCCCGGCGGACCGGGACGGACCCTGCCATCGGGAAGCGCGACGCGGAAAGCCGGCGTGCTGGCCTGGTTCATGGCGAGTTTCACCCGGGGCAAGCCCCAGAGCAGGACAAAAAGCGACAGGACGGCGAAGGGCATCCAGGCCCTTAGCACCTGCCTCGCGGTGTGAGCGCGTGGAGGGCCGAAGTTGTCATATTCCCTCGCAGTCCACTCGGCACCCATCTGATCCGATATCTCCGCATCGGGCGGCGGCAGAGCAGCGGCTTTGTCGTCGTAGTCGAAACGCCAGATTTTCCGGGGCTTCCAGAAGCGCAGGAAGATCAGCATGGCGATGATCGAGACTACGCCTCCCATGATGTCCACCAGATTGCTGTCGATATAGTTGGACCAGGCAAATTGGGTGAGAGCGAACGAGAATCCGACCACCAGGATGGCGGGAAGGACTTCGAAGGTCTCCTGCCAGCTGACCATCGTCCTCACCAGCCACAGAGGGACCAGGACTGCGGTGAAAGGAAGAATGCGGCCGATCATGGCATTGAGATCCGATTCGGGCAGGGCGGTCACGGCCGCAAGCGTGTGGACCGGCGTGCCAATCGCTCCCCACGCAACGGGTGCAGTATTGGCGATCAGATTCAAAGCAGCCGCATGGAATGGCCTGAAGCCGAGCCCGATCATGAAAGCGCCGGCAATCGCCACAGGGGCGCCGAATCCGGCTGCTCCCTCGATAAAGGCTCCGAAACAGAAAGCGACCAGCAGAACCTGCAGACGGCGGTCGGCAGTGATTCCGGCGATCGACTCTTTCATGATTTCGAATTGTCCCGTCTCGACCGAAATGTCATAGAGGTAGACCGCGGCCAGAACGATCCATGCGATTTTCAGGACTCCGAAGGCCACTCCATAGGCAAAACTCAATCCCGCCAGGAGCGGAGGCATTTTGAAGAAGATCACCGCGACCAGCACGGCACTCGAAGCACCCGCAATCGCGCACCAGTGTGGCTTCACCTTCAGACCGGCAAGCAACGTGAACAGGACGAGGATGGGAAGAGCTGCCACCAGCGTGGACAGCCACCAATGGCCGAACGGGTCGTAGACCTGGGTCCACTGCACAATGGTCTCCTTGCGTGGGGAGCCGAGCCGCGACAAACCGAGACCCATGGACAGAACCACTTCGTGTCGCGCAGGCGCCTTCCCCAATCATCCGTCACGAATGCGCCGATATCGTACCATCCCCTGCAAAAGGCAGCAGAACCGGCCCTGCAAGGGGCACCGCGCTCGGCATCGCCGGCCCATTTCTCATATACTGGGTTTAGTCCGGGCACCGGATTTCAGCCGTATCTTCACCACACGGCTGACACTGCCCAAGATCTTCACCCTGCCGGGTTGGAATAGTTGACCGATGTGGATAGTAGCGTTAGCCCTCAGGCGTCCGTACACGTTTGTGGTGATGGCGATCGTGCTCATTCTGCTGACGCCATTGGTCGTAGTGCGCATGCCGGTTGATGTCTTGCCCGACATCAACATTCCGGTGGTCAGCGTGGTGTGGAGATACGACGGGCTGGCTCCGGACGAAATGGCCGACCGCATTGTCTCTAATGCCGAGCGCGGCCTCACCATCACCGTCAACGACATTGAGCACATCGAGTCGCAGTCGCTGAACGGCATTGGCGTCATCAAGATTTTCTTTCAGCCGACGGTTAACATTCAAACTGCGCTGGCGCAAGTCACGGCGATGTCCCAGACCATCCTGCGCGGCTTGCCGGATGGTACGGTCCCGCCCCTGATCATTACGTACTCGGCTTCGTCAACTCCGATCGTGCAGCTGGGCCTGAGCAGCAAGACGCTGCCGGAGCAGCAACTTTTTGATCTCGGGAACAACTTCCTGCGCACACAGCTGGCTACGGTGGGTGGCGCCGCGACACCGTACCCCTACGGCGGAAAAATACGGCAGATCCAGGTGGATCTCGACCTGCCCCGGCTGCAGGCCAACGGCCTCTCGCCCAACGACATCGTGAATGCGCTCAACGCGCAGAACCTGATTCTTCCTGCCGGAACCACCAAGATCGGGCTGCTCGAATATCAGGTGGAGATGAACGGCAATCCGGGAACCATCGCGGAATTGAACAGCCTTCCCGTCAAGACGGTGAACGGGTCGACCATCTACATGCGCGATGTGGCCCACATTCGCGACGGATTTGCGCCGCAAACCAACATCGTGCGCATGAACGGGGTGCGTGGCGCGCTGATGTCGATGTTGAAGGTGGGCAGCGCATCGACCATCACGATCGTCGAAGGCGTGAAGCGAATGGCGCAACTGGCCTCACAATCGCTGCCGCCGGAGATGACGATTACACCCCTATTTGATCAGTCGCTGTTCGTGCGCGCTTCCATCCGGGGAGTGGTACTGGAAGCGCTGACGGCAGCCTTCCTGACCGCGTGCATGATCCTGCTGTTTCTGGGCGACTGGCGGCCGACGATCGTCATCTCTATCTCGATCCCGCTGTCGATCTTCGTATCCATCCTGCTGCTCAGCGCGCTGGGGCAGACCATCAACATCATGACCCTGGGCGGGCTGGCGCTGGCGGTCGGCATCCTGGTTGACGATGCCACCGTCGAAATCGAGAACATCGAACGCAACCTGGCGCAGGGCAAGGAAATGAAGAAGGCAATTCTGGACGGCGCGTCCCAGATTGCGGTGCCGGCCTTCGTCTCCACCCTCTGCATCTGCATCGTGTTCGTGCCCATGTTCTTTCTGACGGGAGTGGCGAAGTTCCTGTTCGTGCCGCTGGCCGAGGCTGTTGTGTTCGCCATGCTGGCCTCGTATTTTCTTTCGCGAACGCTCATTCCCACACTGGTGATGTACATCATGCGCGGACACGAGCACCGCGCAGCTGGCCCGAAAACTGCCATGGGACGTTTTCAACGCGGGTTTGAGAGGCGCTTTGACCAGTTCCGCAGCGGCTACTACCAGCTGCTGGAAACCACTCTGGCCCACCGCAAGCTGTTTGCCGCGTGCTTTCTCGCATTTTGCGTGGTGTCGCTGGGCTGGGTCTTCGTTCTCGGCGAAGATTTCTTCCCGGCGGTCGACGCGGGGCTCATCCGCTTGCACTTGCGGGGACGAGCCGGCTTGCGGGTGGAAGAAACGGCTCGCCTGTGCGACAACGTGGAGCAATTCCTACATCAGGATCTTCGCAAGGGCGAGATTGCCACCATCCTCGACAATATTGGTTTGCCCTATTCGGGCATCAATCTGTCCTACAGCAATTCAGGGGTCATCGGCACGAGCGACGCGGAGATCCTGGTTGGCCTGAACGACGATCATCGTCCGACTGGTGAAATCGTGCGGCAACTGCGGCAGCAACTGCCGCGGCGGTTCCCTGGGGTGGACTTCTTTTTCCAGCCCGCCGATATCGTCACGCAGATTCTGAATTTCGGACTGCCGGCCCCTATTGACGTGCAGGTCATTGGCGCGGATTTGCAGAGCAATTACACCATCGCTCAGCACATCGCCAACCAGTTGCGCCGCGTTCCCGGCACCGCCGATGTGCACGTGCAGCAGATGCTTGGCCTGCCCACCCTGCACCTCGAAATGGACCGGGACCTCGTCACTCAAGTGGGCATGAACCCGCGGGACGTAGCGCAGAGCGTGCTGGTTTCGCTGAGCGGCAGTTTTCAGACGGCGCCCAGCTTCTGGCTGAATCCTACCAACGGCGTCACTTATCAAATGGTTGTGCAGTCGCCCCAGTACCGTATGACCTCTCTGCAGGACTTGATGAACATGCCGGTGACGGATCCTGGGGTCACAAGCACTCAAGTGCTGGGCAACCTCGCGGAACTGTCACCGGTGACGCGGCCGGCGGTGGTTTCGCACTACCAGATCGAGCCGGTGATGGACGTTTACGCGAGTACTCAGGGCCGCGATCTGGGAGCGGTGGCCAAGGACACGAACAAAGTGCTGGAGCGGTTCAAGCACAATCTGCCGCGCGGCACCCGAATCGTGGTACGCGGACAAGTCGAGACCATGCGGTCTTCGTTCTTCGGCCTGGGCATCGGACTGCTGGGAGCCATCCTGCTGGTCTATTTCCTGATCGTGGTGAACTTCCAGTCGTGGCTGGATCCGTTCGTCATCATCACCGCTCTTCCTGGCGCGCTGGCGGGAATTGCCTGGATTCTGCTGCTGACGCACACCACCTTGAGCGTTCCGTCGCTGACCGGCGCCGTAATGTGCATGGGAGTGGCAACGGCCAATTCCATCCTGATGGTCTCGTTCGCGCGCGACCGCATGCAGGTGGGCGTGCCGGCGTTGCAGGCTGCTCTGGAGGCTGGCTACACCCGCATTCGCCCGGTATTGATGACGGCTCTGGCAATGGTGATCGGCATGCTTCCCATGTCTCTGGGTTTGGGGGAAGGCGGCGAACAGAACGCCCCGCTCGGACGGGCAGTAATCGGGGGCCTGCTTTTCGCGACTGTGGCAACATTGCTTTTCGTCCCTTGCGTGTTCACTATGGTTCATGGCCACCGCGCAGCGGGGGCAAAGAGTGACATCGCGACGGACTGATCGGAGAATTCTCAGGAGTTGCATTTGTAGTCATTCATAACGAGGAATCATGCCTGCAGATACGGAAATAAGTCCGACGCGAGAGGATTCGTACCGAGCTTCGCCACAGATGACACCGCCGCCGGAACTTCCCCCTGCCCCGGCGCGCAAGGCGCTGGTTATTGTTGCAATCGTGGTCGTGATTTTGGCATTCAGCGGCGCCGCCAGCGTGTTGAGCCGCATGCACGCCGGACGCGCGCTAGCCAAGGAGACGGAGGACGACTCCGTCGCCACGGTGGTGGTTGTCCATCCCATCGCCGAAAAGCCCGATGAGGAATTGGCGCTGCCCGCGTCGCTGCAGGCCTACGAAGAATCTCCCATCTACGCGCGAACGAACGGATACTTGTTGAAGTGGTACAAGGACATTGGCAGCCGCATCACCCAGGGCGAGTTGCTCGCCGAGATTGATACACCGGAAGTCGATCAGGAATTGTCGCAGGCCCGCGCTGCCCGCCAGCAGTCAGCCGCGCAGCTCGACATCGCCAAGATTTCCGCCGACCGCTGGCAGAACCTGCGCAAGACGGACTCGGTTTCGCAACAGGAAACCGATACCCAGATGAGCGCTTACCAGCAGGCGGTGGCCAATCTGGCTGCTGCCGACGCCAATGTCCGCCGGCTCGAGGAGCTGGAGTCATTCAAGCATGTGTACGCACCCTTCTCGGGCGTCTTGATCAAACGCAATGTGGATCCGGGGGCGTTGATCAACGCCGGTTCATCGGGTACGGAGCTCTTTATCCTTGCCAAGGTTGATCCGCTGCGGGTTTTTGGCAATGTTCCCCAAGCCTACTCCCCTGCCATTGCGAACGGGATGCCAGCCTTCATCACACTGCCGGAGCTTCCCGGTCAGAAGTTCCGGGGAACGGTTGCGCGCACAGCCGACGCGATCGATCCAGCGACACGAACCTTGCTTACCGAAGTGGACGTGCCCAACAAAGACGGCCGTTTGCTGCGGGGATCTTTCGGTGAAGTGCATTTCACGCCCAAGATCAACACGGCAAAGGTCACCGTACCCGTCAATGCGATGCTCTTCCGCCAGGAGGGGGCGCAGTTGGCAGTGGTGGGGCCCGACAACAAGGTGGAACTTCGTCCGATCACGATTGGCCGCGACTACGGCACAACGTTGCAGATCCTTGGGGGCGTAAGCGTCGAAGACCGCATCATCATCAATCCCTCCGATTCCCTGGAGGAGGGCCAGAAGGTGAACGTGGCCCGTGAAAACCAGCAAGGGCAGCATCCGTGAAGGGGCATGCGCTGATGGTGGCGCTCGGGGCCGGCGTATGCCTGATGGGCTGCGCCGTCGGGCCGCGCTACGAACGGCCATTGGTTCAGACTCCTCCAACCTGGAAGTCGCAAGGCCCGTGGCGCGAAGCCGCTCCCAAAGATGCGCTTCCCAAGGGGGTGTGGTGGGAGGTTTTCCATGACCAGGAGCTCAACGGGTACGAGCAGCAACTGCTGAAGGCAAATCAGTCTCTTATCGCCGCGAAAGATCGTCTGGACGAGGCCCGCTCTCTGGCTCGTGTTGCTTCAGCGGGGCTGTTCCCCGTTGCCAGCGCGGATCCCAGCGCATCGCGCAATCGTTACTCGGGCAATCGTCCTCAGATTCTGACTTCTGGCACTCCGCTCACGCAAGGCCTGTACGAGATTCCATTTGCTTTGAACTACGAAGTCGATCTGTTCGGCCGGGCGCGGAAAACATTGCAAGCCGCCAACGCCAACCTGCAGGGCGTTGCTGCCGATCTGCAGAACGTGCAACTGGTCTTGACCGCGGAGCTCGCCGCCGACTACTTCAGCCTGCGCGAGCTCGACGCCGAATACCAGGTCGTGCAAGAGTCGGTCAAGATTCAGCAGGAGGGGCTGACGCTGGTCAATCATCGGCATGAAGGCGGGATTGCCTCGGGGTTGGACCTGGCGCAACAGCAGACGCTGCTCGACTCCATCGTCACACAGCTTTATCTGCTGCAACAGCAGCGCGCCCAGTTCGAGCATGCTATAGCCGTGCTCACAGGAAACCCGGCATCCGGATTTAGCGTTCCGGTAGCACCGCTGCTGGCTAGTCCGCCGCCGGTTCCACTGGGAATGCCGTCAGACTTACTCGAGCGTCGGCCCGATGTTGCAACTGCGGAGCGAACGATGGCGCAGCAGAATGCGCTGGTCGGCGTAGCCAGGACTGCCTTCTATCCGCAATTGACCCTTTCGGGCACTGGCGGATTTGAAAGCGTTGCGCTCGGCTCTCTCATCAGCGCACCCAGTGCCTTCTGGTCGCTCGGAGGCGATCTGTTGCAGCCTATTTTCAACGGTGGGAAGAATCGAGCGACTCTTGCTGCCCAGGAGTCCGCTTACGACGAATCGGTGGCGAACTACCGGCAGTCCGTTCTGACGGCGTTTCAGCAGGTGGAAGACGGCCTTTCCGACCTCAATTCGTTGTCCCAGGCGGCCACCAGCCAGAATACCGCGGTCACCGACGCGCGCCGGGCCCTGGACATTGCTAACGATCGCTACGTCGGCGGACTGACGACGTTTCTCGATGTCATCACGGCACAATCCGTTTTGCTGACCAACCAGCGCCTATCGACCCAGTTGTTGGGCCAGCAGATGGTAGCCTCAGTGTTTCTGGTGAAGGCTTTGGGCGGAGGATGGGACGCATCCGCGATTCAGAATGAGCAGGTCCATCCCAAGGCGATTCAGGTGGTGCAGCCGTAGCTCATCGCGTACGCGGAAAGGCCAATCGCACACAGCCGTTTCCGCGCTCAGGAGGAGTTCTCGTGAAGATCACTGACGCGAAAGTCTTGATCTGTTCCCCTGGGCGAAACTTCGTAACCCTGAAGATTTCCACCGAGCAGGGCATCTACGGCCTGGGCGACGCTACCTTAAACGGACGCGAGATGGCTGTCGCTTCCTACCTTGAGGATCATCTGGTTCCCTGCCTGATTGGCCGCGATCCTTTTCAGACCGAAGATATTTGGCAGTACCTGTATCGCGGCGCCTACTGGCGCCGAGGGCCGGTCACCATGACCGCCATTGCTGCCGTCGACGTGGCTTTGTGGGACATCAAAGGCAAGGCTTTGAACACGCCGGTTTACAACCTGCTCGGAGGCCGAAGCCGCGACCGCGTGCTCGTCTATGGCCACGCCACCGGCAAGGACATCGAGGAAACCAGCGCAGAGGTTGGCAGATACATCGCCATGGGCTACCGTGCAGTGCGCGCGCAGACCGGGATTCCAAGCTTGCCTTCCACGTACGGCGTTGCTAAGGACAAGATGTTCTACGAGCCTGCCGAGAAAGGTCTGCCTCCGGAGAACGCCTGGTCGACGGAAAAATATCTTCTGCACATTCCGAAGCTGTTTGAGAACCTGCGCAAGAAGCACGGCGAAGACATCCATCTGCTGCATGACGTGCATCACCGTCTCACTCCCATCGAAGCGGCGCGGCTCGGCAAAGACCTGGAGCCCTATCATCTGTTTTGGCTCGAAGACGCAGTGACGGGGGAGTTGCAGGAGGGCTTTCGCACCGTTCGTCAACATACGACAACACCTTTGGCCGTCGGCGAGCTTTTCAACTCGATCTGGGATGCCCACATTCTGATCACGGAGCAACTCATCGACTACATCCGGATGAGCGTCGTCCACAGCGGCGGGATCACTCACCTCAGGAAGATCGCATCGCTGGCGGAGCTCTATCATGTGCAGACGGGCTGCCATGGGGCGACGGATCTATCTCCGGTGTCCATGGCCGCGGCGCTGCATTTCGACATCGCCATTAACAACTTCGGAATCCAGGAATATATGCCGCACACCAAGGAGACCGACGACGTGTTTCCGCACGCCTACTCATTCAAGAATGGCTCGATGTACCCCGGCGATGCCGCTGGACTGGGAGTGGACTACGATGAAGCGCTGGCCGCGAAATTCCCCTACGAGCGCGCCTACTTGCCGGTGAATCGAAAGGAAGATGGCACCATGTTCAATTGGTGAGCGGCCTGCCATTGCATCTGGAAAACGAATGGATCTGAAACTATTCCAATTGACCGGGAAGAATGCGCTGGTCACGGGTTCCCGGAAAGGGCTGGGCGCCGGCATTGCGCTGGCGTTGGCACAGGCAGGAGCAAACGTCGCTTGCCACGGTCGCAGCTCAGCCGACGACGGCATCATCGCGAAGATTCAAGCCTGTGGAGTGCAGTCGTTCTACGTTTCTGGCGACGTGGGCGACCCTGCCGTCTGTGAAGGAATTTTTGAAGGTGTGCTGGCGCAGTTTGGCACGGTCGACATTCTGGTCAACAACGCCGGGATCATTCGGCGGGCTCCGGCAGTCGATTACTCCCTCGAAGACTGGAACGAGATCATCGCGGTCAACTTGACGGCTGTCTTTCGCCTCTCGCAACTCGCCGCCCGGCACATGATGGAGCGCGGAAAAGGCGGCAAGATTGTCAACATCGCGTCTCTTTTGTCATTTCAGGGAGGAATTCTGGTGCCGGCGTATGCCGCAGCCAAGGCCGGCGTCGCGCAGCTAACCCGGGCGATGGCTAACGAATGGGCGATTCACAACATCAATGTGAACGCTATTGCTCCCGGCTATATGGTCACTGACAACACAGCCGCTCTGCGATCGGATGCGACTCGTAGCCGGCAAATCCTGGAGCGCATTCCCGCGGGCCGATGGGGGAACCCGGAGGACTTGGCGGGAGCTGCCATCTTTTTGTCCTCAGCGGCGAGCGATTACGTCCACGGGCACGTTTTAGCGGTAGACGGCGGGTGGCTGGGGAGATAGCCCCGCTCGCCTCTTCGTTGAGCTGCAGTTGCAATGCGGGCTTCTCCCAGCGACAATCTCTTCGTGGCCAAGGCTCAGTCCAGCGGTAGTCCTGCCAAAACGCAAGTGCCCTTCCGGCCGGGCGCGCTCGTGATTGCGACCCTTTGCAATCCGCGGGAGAAGTTCTGGGGGATGATCCTCGCGCTGGCGTCGGAAGGCCTGAGCCTGAGCGGAGCCGAACTGGCGTCGTTCGAGGACCTCACTGCAATGGTGAAGGACGGCGAACCGTTCACACCCGCCGTCGTCTTCTTTCCCATGCATCGCATCGAGCGCGTCGAACTCGATCTGCCGGATGGAAACCTGCCCTCACTCTCGCAGCGCTTCTTCGCCAAAACCGGCATGGAACCGGCAACGGCGCTCGCGCCTGGCGATCAGGCGAAAGGCGGCGACGTCCGTGGCGCTTCAGGGGAGCGGGCGTGAAGCTTTCGCAGATCTTTACCGCTCCCAATCAGCTCACCTTGCTGCGGATGGTCTTTGTTCCTTTCATCGTGATTCATCTGGTGGAGGGGCGCTATGTGTGGGCCCTGGTGGTCTTCGTGGTTGCGGGGTTCAGCGATGGCCTGGACGGGTTATTGGCCCGCACGCTCCATCAACAGACGCTGCTTGGGCAGTATCTCGATCCGATTGCGGACAAGCTTTTGCTGAGCACAATGTTCCTGGTGCTTTCCATTTTGCGCAAGATTCCGTGGAAGTACACGGTGGTGGTCTTCAGCCGCGACGTTTCGATTCTCGCCGCCAGCGCCGTTTTGTTCGCGATTGCGGGATTGCGCAACTTCCGCCCCAGCATTTTCGGAAAGGCCAACACGTTCTCGCAGATCAGCGCCGTGTTTTCTGTCCTTCTCCTGCAAGTCTATCCCCAGCGTTGGATCTGGATCTCGCGTACGGTGTTTTTGCGCGCGACCTTCATCTTCACCATTCTCTCGGCGCTGCACTACCTCATTCTCGTGCAGCAGCGCCTGCGAGAGCACACTCACGTGCTGCCCCCAGGCCAGACTTCAGCCCTCTGATGGTAATTTGACCGGCTTTCTCCCCGACCCTAGAATCTTAAGTTCGTTTCTGGTGCTCGGAAATCCCTATGGCCCTTCGCCTGTTTAACACCATGTCCGCGCAGGTCGACGAGTTCCGCCCGCTGCGCGACAACGAAGTTCGCATGTATGCCTGCGGCCCAACGGTGTACGACTACGGGCACATCGGCAACTTTCGCACCTTTGTCGCCGTTGATCTTCTGCAGCGGTTCTTGCGCCAGAGCGGGTATCAAGTGCGATACGTGATGAACATTACGGACGTCGATGACAAGATCATCCGCAATGCGGCGCGCGCCGGGTTGAGCGTTCAGCAATATACGGCGAAATACGAAAATGCGTTCCTCGAGGATGCGGCCATGATTGGCATTGCGCAGCCCAAGCTGGTGCGTGCCACCGAGCACATCAACGAAATGGCGGAATTTGTCGCCAAACTGGTGGCGAAGGGGATGGCGTACCGCACCGACGACGGCTCATATTACTTTCGCATTGCGACGTTTCCGCAGTACGGCAAGCTCTCCAAGAAAGATTTCTCAGGGATGATTGACGGCGCACGCGTCGACCTGGACGAATATGACAAGGACAGCGCGCGCGACTTCGCGCTGTGGAAGGCGCCTAAGCCGGGCGAGGCGTCGTGGGACACAGCCATCGGTCCGGGACGTCCGGGCTGGCACCTGGAATGCTCGGTGATGTCTATGAAGGAATTGGGAGAAAGCTTCGACCTGCATGCGGGAGGAGAAGATCTGGTTTTCCCGCACCATGAAAACGAGATCGCTCAATCCGAATCATTGACCGGTAAACCTTTCGCGCATTTCTGGTTTCATGCCCGCTTTCTGCTGGTCGAAGGCGAGAAGATGTCGAAGAGCCTCGGCAACTTCTTCACCCTGCGCGACCTGGTTTTGAAAGGACACAAGCCGTCCTCGCTCCGCTACCTGCTGACCTCGGTTCCCTACCGCAATCAGCTGAATTTCACATTCGACGGCCTCAAGCAAGCCGCAGTTTCGGTAGAACGTCTACGAAATTTTCGTTTGCGCTTGAGTGCCGGCAGCTTTCCCGACGGCGCAAATCCTGCCATGCAATCCCTGGCCAGCGAAACCGCACATCGCTTGCGCGCGGCCCTTGAAGACGACCTGAACACCGCCCAGGCTCAGGCTGCGGTCTTCGAAATGGTCCGCCAGGCCAATGCCGCCTTCGATACCAGCCAAATCAGGCAGGGCGATGTGGCCCCGCTGCTCGCAGTGTTGGCCAGTTTCGATGAAGTCTTCGCGGTCCTCGACGAGGACGATATCCCGAAGATGAAAAAGGTGCTCGATTGGGCCACAGCCGAAGGCCGGGAATGGGATATTTCCGCGGAACTGCGCGAGGCGGTGCGCTCGGGCCAACTGTCTGACGCCGATATCGAGAAAAAGATTGACGCGATGAAAGCGGCTCGCACAGCCCGCGATTTTAAGACTTCTGACGTCCTCCGCAACGAACTAGCTGCCATGGGCATCCTGGTGGAGATCACCAAGGACGGTATTCGCTGGCGAAGGAAATAATCGCGATCGCGGTGCTAATCTGAAGGCTGTCCGTTGAGAACTGGCGGTGGCTCTTATGAAATCGCTCGAAGCATATCTGCGCGACGCTGAACAGGCCCACGGACACCTCTGCGCCGGGCAGGTGCTGGGCGTGCGGCTTGCTATGCTGGGCTTGCAAAAACTTGGCATCGACGATCCACAGGGGAAAGATCGCAAGCGGCTGGTAACGTTCGTTGAGATCGACCGCTGCGCCACGGATGCAGTCGCCGTCGTCACCGGCTGCCGCCTGGGCAAGCGCGCCCTCAAATTTCGCGACTGGGGCAAAGTCGCGGCCACGTTTGTGGACGTTAGCACCGGGAAAGCCATTCGCATCGCGGCGAAAGAATCGTCGAAAGCTCTGGCGCGCCAGATGCATCCTGAAATTCAGGACAAGAACCCGCAGCAGATGCTTGCTTATCGCGAGATTTCTGACGACAACCTGTTCGCGATGCAGTGGGTGAGAGTCGATTTGCCGCCGGAGGAATTTCCCGGATACAAGGGCGAGCGCGTGACCTGCGAAGCGTGCGCGGAAGGAATCAACTTTCGGCGAGAAGTCCGGAGCGACGGGAAACTACTTTGCCGGGCATGCGCCGGAGAACGCTACTACGAACCGTTGGAATGAACTACAAACCGCCCTTCACGCACCCTGTTCGTACGCATGCGCGATTCTGAGAATCGCGCTCTCGTCAAAATGCCTGCCGAGAATCTGTAGCCCAATCGGAAGCTTCTCTCTGGTTTCGCCGCAGGGCACGGAGATCCCCGGAATGCCGGCCAGGTCCGCGGTCACGGTATAGATATCGGCCAGATACATAGCCAGCGGATCGTTCGACTTCTCGCCCAGCCGAAATGCGGCTGTGGGACTAGTCGGCGTAACGATGGCATCCACTTTGCAGAACGCTTCTTCGAAGTCACGGGTCAGCAGCGTGCGCACTTTTTGCGCTTTCAGATAGTAGGCGTCGTAGTAACCCGCGCTAAGAGCGTACGTCCCCAGCATGATGCGGCGCTTCACCTCGGCTCCGAATCCCTCGTCGCGGCTGCGACGGTACATTTCTGACAAAGTTTTAACTCCGCGCGCGCGATAGCTGTAGCGCACGCCGTCGTAACGCGCCAGGTTCGCCGAGGCCTCGGCCGTCGCGATCAGGTAGTACGTTGGGATGGCATAGGGAGTGTGTGGAAGAGAGACCGGAACGATCTCGCACCCGAGCCCTTTGAGTTTGTCGATCGCGGCCTCGACCGCGCCGCGGACTTCATCGTCCAGCCCGTCGCCGAAATATTCCTTCGCCACGCCGATCTTCATTCCGCGCACCGGCTTGTCGAGTTCGGCGACGTAGTCGGGGACGGGAACATCGGCGGAAGTTGCATCCATGGGATCGCGGCCTGCGATCGCCTGCAACACGGTCGCTGCGTCCCGCACGGTCTTAGTCAGCGGGCCGATATGGTCGAGCGAGGACGCGAACGCAATCAATCCGTAGCGCGAAACACGGCCGTAGGTGGGCATCAGGCCAACGACGCCGCAGAACGACGCAGGCTGCCGGATCGAACCTCCGGTATCGGAGCCCAGAGTTACAACCGCCATACCGGCTGCCACGGCCGCCGCTGAGCCGCCCGACGAGCCGCCGGGAACGCGGCTCAAGTCGCGTGGATTGCGCACCGGATGATAAGCCGAGTTTTCATTCGAAGAACCCATAGCAAATTCGTCGCAGTTCATTTTGCCGAGGATTACCGCTCCAGCAGCTTCCATGCGGGCTACCGCAGTGCAGTCGTATGGAGGAATGTAGTTCTGCAGGATCTTTGACCCGGCGGTGGTGCGCACACCGCGCGTCGACATCACATCTTTGATCCCGACGGGCACGCCCGCCAAGGGCGGCAAGGCCTTGCCCTCTGCCGCCATGCGGTCGATGCGATCCGCCTGCTCCAGCGCGCGCTCTTTCGAAAGCGTCAGAAATGCGCCGATCTGGCCATCTTCCTGTTGGATTCTGGCGTAATGCTCCTCAGCCAGAGCAAGCGCAGTAGTCCTGCCTTCCTGGATGGCGGAACGAGCGGCGTCGATGGTGAGGGAAGCCAGATTCATGGAATGCAGTGGTCAGTAATCGGTGGCCACTGATCACTATCTTTCGATCACCTTAGGCACTCTGAAAAATTGTTCGTCCGCATCTGGAGCGTTCTCCAGCGCAATCTCGTGCGGCAACGATTTGCGTAGCCCGTCGACAAGATCCTCCCGGCTGGCATAGGCGAACCGCGCACTTCCCTGTTTTGCTTCATCGATGCCGTAGCGGTCCGAAACCTGCGCCATCGGCGGCACATCGGACGTGTCGAGCTCGTTCAGTCGTTCCATGTAGTCGAGAATGGAATTCAGGTCGCGCAGCATCGTTGCCCGCTCTTCGGACGTGAGGTCCAGATTGGCGAGATCGGCTACGTAGGCGACGTCTTTGTCAGTAATTTTCATTGGATTCAGAGCGCTGGTTCAGCGCGAGCGTCCCTGTGCGCTCCCGTCCTGAGCGATCACGAAGTCGATGCGGCGCACCGCCTGAGTCGTATATTGATTGATTGCTGCCAGATAGCGCGGCGCCAGCGCCTGCAGTTCGGATTTCCAAGCGGCGTCGAGCGCTTCCACGCGCAACACCCCCGCGTCGCAACTTAGCGCCCGCGTGCGCTCGGCGACGGCGGAGCCGCAGACCACAACCCAGGCCAGGAGCGGCGCCTTGTCCGGCGGCGCCTGCCGCAGAGATTGCGCTACCAGTTTCTCGATCCCCGGTCCTGCCGGCTCCACGTGCGAACTCCCCTCGTTATCAGCTAACCTGCGTAGTTCTAGAGAAGTTCGATTCTAACATTCCGATCGCGAGGTAGGAGAGATCGCGAGGTAACAGAAAATGCGCAATGCTTCAGCTCGGGAATTCGCGGTGCACGAAGTCGAGCGCGGCTTCGCGTGTGAGCAAGCGACCTTCGAGCTGTGCGTCCTCGACCGCATGCAGGATCTCCCGGAACTTCGGGCCCGGCACATGCCCGGCGGCGATCAGGTCGTCGCCGGTCACGAGCGGCGACGGCTTCAAGTTCGCAGGCGGAATCTCTTCCCGCTTCTGCCGGACGAACTCATAGGTAATGAGACCGCCGTGGCTGGCCAGGCAGTCGGCGCGGTGCAGGGCGAGATGCTCGTCAAACGCCGGCAAGCGGAGAAATCGCTTGAGAGTCGACGCGCTCATGCGCATGGCCTGGCCGAAGCGCATGTGGTTGTCCACCAGCGCGAGGATTTGCGCCGTGTCGTCGTTCGAGAAGCGCAGGCGCTGGCAGATTTCCTCCGCCATCTTCACGCCGACCTCCACATGATTGTCGAACCGAATTCGCTCCGCCACGCGGAACGTAGGCGGCTTGCCCACATCGTGCAGCAGCGCGCCCCAGGCCAGGGTCAGGGGGCAGGGGCGTGGCAGGTTTTCCAGCAGCAGCAGCGTGTGCATGAACACGTCCCCCTCAGGATGAAACTCCGGCGGCTGCTCGACGCCTTTCATGGCGGAGATCTCGGGCAAGACGTGCGCGAGCAGGCCGCACTCATCCAGCAGCAGGAATGCACGCCGCGCATGGCCTTCGGTCAACATGCGAGTCAACTCGTCGCGCACGCGCTCGCGCGAGACGACTACGATTTCGTGAGCCAGTTTCTGGATGGCGGCGAAGGTCAACGGTTCGATGCTGTATTCGAACCGGGCGGCGAAACGCACGGCACGCAGCATGCGCAGTTTATCCTCGCCGAAACGGCGCTCGGGATCGCCGATGGCGCGGATGATCCCGGCTTTCAGGTCGTCGCGCCCGCTCACGTAATCGAGCACCTCGCCGGGGGCCTGACCGCTTAGCGGATCGAGCAGCATGCCGTTGATGGTGAAGTCGCGGCGGGCAACGTCTTCGCGCGGGTCCTGGCTGAACCGCACTTCATCGGGATGACGGCCGTCCGAATAACCGAGGTCGCTGCGGAAGGTGGCGACCTCGACCGTGCAGGATTTCGCGGGGAACTCCTGAGAAGTGACGGCCGGACTGTCGTTGTTGGACGCCGGCACGAGCACCACCCCAAACTGCGCGCCCACGGCATAGCTCTCGGGAAAGATCTCCATGACCTGCTGGGGCGTGGCGTTGGTCGCCACGTCGTAGTCGGCAGGCTCGCGCTCGAGCAATAAGTCGCGCACGCATCCTCCCACCAGATAGGCCTGGAAGCCATGCTGGCGCAGGGTTTGAATGATCGAGATGGAGAAATCTTTGAGCACGAGACCCTGCTGGTTCTAATAATATAGTGAACGTGGAGAATGCCTACATCCTCGGGATCGAGAGTTCCTGCGACGAAACCGCGGCGGCGGTGGTGCGTTCGGGGGAACAACTCATCTCGAACGTCGTGGCCTCGCAGATTGCGACGCATCAGCCCTACGGCGGGGTTGTGCCCGAACTGGCGTCGCGGGAGCATCTCCGCGCCATTGTGCCTGTGGTCCGGCAGGCACTGGCAGAGGCCAAACACACATACGCTTCCGTTGATGCTATCGCAGTCACCCAGGGGCCCGGTCTGGCTGGAGCGCTGCTTGTGGGCATCAGCTACGCCAAGGCGCTGGCCTTCGCGCTCGACAAGCCTCTGATCGCCGTCAACCACCTGGAAGGTCATATTCACGCCGTGCTGCTCGATCTTCGGCAAAACAAGGAGCGGCAGAAGGGCAACCGCGAACTGCAATTCCCGGTCCTGGCTCTGGTCGTTTCCGGCGGACATACTCATTTGTATCTGGCCGCACAGAAGGGCGATGCGTGGACTTACGAAAACATCGGCCACACCCGCGATGATGCCGCCGGCGAAGCTTTCGACAAAGTCGCCAAACTTCTGGGCCTGGGATATCCCGGAGGCCCGGTCATTGACCGACTCGCTCCTCATGGCGACGCCAAGGCTGTAAAGTTCCCGCCGGCTCAGATCAAGCACCGCGACCGGCGCCGCGAAGATAGCCGAGCTGGCGAACCGGGCGTTGAGGGCGATGACGATCATCCCCGATTTGATTTTTCTTACAGCGGCATCAAGACGGCCATCCTGCGTTACGTGGAAGCGCACGGCATGCGTGATGCAATCGAAGCTCGGCATAGAGCGCTGGCGAACATCCAAAAGCCGAGGCTGGAGGACTATCTCGCCAATTGCGACCAGACCACGCTAAACCTGGTCGCTTCCTTTCAACGGGCAATGGTGGATGATCTCGTGGCAAAGACGCTGGCGGCAGCCCGCGCTCACGATGTTGCCACGCTGTTCGTAACGGGAGGCGTTGCGGCCAATCGCGAGCTGCGCGAAACCTTCGAGCGCGAAGGGGCCAAGGAGGGTTTGCCGGTGTATTTCCCGTCGCGTCCGCTCTCGACCGACAACGCAGCTATGATCGCCGCTGCCGCGTATCCGAAGTTTCTGGCGAAAGATTTCGCGCCGATGGACTTTTCGGCAGAAGCCGGACTAGTCCTGCGCTAGTATCCCCAGAAGGATGCTACTCTCCGGCGTTGTGAGCCTGAGTGGCGTTGCCGAGCACCGCATCCAGGGCTTTGGCGAGCTGGCCTTCGATGTCGATGTCCTTGTAGATGGCGAAATCCGCTCGCTTTTCCGATTCCTCGAAGCCGCTGGCGCGCCCGGCAACGATGATGACAGGAACCTTGGCCGTTTCTGGCCGGCGCTTCAGCTCCGTGATCAACTCGCTGCCCGACATTTTCGGCATCTGCATGTCGGTGACGATCAAGCCCGGTTGCACGCGCGCCAGCAACTCCAAAGCTTCCGCGCCGTTCGTCGCGGACTCCACGGTAAAGCCGCGCTCTTCGAGGAAGCGGCAGATCGTGTAGCGCATCAGCATGGAGTCGTCGACGACTAGCGCAACTGTGGACATAGAGAGGAAATGGGACAGAGAGGCACTAGGTACACGCCCCCCGGCCTGCACCATAGCAAGCGGTCCGGACCAGAACAAGCCGAAACAGTACGTAACGGTTACATTCGTCACGACGTCGCGAGCGATCAGAGTTCGTCGGTGGTGCTCTCTTCGATGTTCATGTCCTTGAATTCACTGGACTCGAAGATCTCGCCACACTCTTTGCATTCCACGAATTCGGCGTCCTCGTCGCGGCTTACGATTTGCACGCGCGGGTGCTTGCAGGGTGGTTTGGGGTCTGCGCTTTGCCGAGCCGAGGGCGACTTTGACGTCATAAATCCGGAAGCGCCCTCAACAAAGCGTGCGGAGGGACCAGTTCGCGGGAATTTCCCGGTATTTTAGAACGACCCGGCCGCTTGTCAAGCCCTCCCGATTTATCCCCGGATCTGTCCCGGGCGGTGCTATGGCTCGACCTTCCTCCTAGGCGTCGCCGGCACGACGGCTTTGCAAATCGAGTCGAAGAAGCCCCGGTGCAGTCGTCAGGACTTCGTAAACAATTCAATCTCATATAGTTACCGTTCGAGGCCCGTTTTCAGCGGCTGGCTGCTCAGCCTTGCTACAAGGCTTCCGGCTGTCGTACAATAAAGTACGACGAAAAAGGTCGGGATTCTATCCGACTCTATTGGTCGGGTTTTACACAGGCTTAAGAGTGCTCAAACTCACCAAAAAAGCCGATTACGCGCTGATGGCGATGAAGCATCTCGCCGAGCAGCCCGCGGCGGGATCGCGCAGCGCCAAGGATGTGGCGGACGCGTTTGGCATCCCGCCCGAAGCCCTGGCCAAGATTCTGCAGCGGCTGGCCAAAGCTGGCCTGCTGCATTCGCAGCACGGCATCAACGGCGGCTATACGCTGGCGCGTTCGGCGCACACGATCTCCGCTTTCGAGGTAATCCAGGCGATCGACGGGCCGCTGTTCATCACTTCGTGCGTGACGGTGCGAGGAGAATGCGACCAGAGCGACCGCTGCAACATTCGCGAGCCGCTGCGCAAGGTGAACGAGAGCATCGAAGCGGTGTTGAAGCGCATCAAGATTTCGCATATGCGCGAGGAGCCGGAAGAGCCGGCGAGCGTTGTTACCAAGCCGGCAGAGTTGGTCACGATTACGTGATCCGCTGAAGGCGCAGGGTTCATCCAAAGAGATTGTGAGAGGAAGATTTTCAAGGTAGGAGAGGCAATCAATGAGCACGGATGTAAAGATCCCCCAGGAACTCCCCAAGACGCAGCACGTCGCTCCCCAGGGCGTGAAGCTGCCGATCTACATGGACAACCACGCCACCACCCCCATGGATCCGCGGGTGCTGGAAGAGATGCTGCCCTTCTTCATGGAGAAGTTCGGCAACGCCGCCAGCCGCAATCACTCTTTCGGCTGGGCAGCCGAAGAGGGCGTAGAGACGGCGCGAGAACGCATCGCCAGGCTGGTGGGCGCGACCTCGAAAGAGATTATTTTCACCTCGGGCGCTACCGAGAGCGACAACCTCGCCATCAAGGGCGTCGCCGAGATGTACCGCGAGAAGGGCAACCACATCATCACTGCGGTCACCGAGCACAAGGCGGTGCTTGACACCTGCAAGCGGCTAGAGAAGTACGGCTATCGCGTTACGTACATGCCGGTGCAGAAGGACGGCCTGATCGATCTCGACGACCTGAAGCGCGCCATGGACGACAAGACGATCCTGGTCACGATCATGTATGCGAATAACGAAATCGGCGTTTTGCAGCCGGTGACCGAGATTGGCAAGTTGTGCCACGAGCGCGGGGTAATTTTCCACACGGACGCGACCCAGGCCATCGGCAAAGTTCCGGTGGATGTGATCAAGCAGAATATCGACCTGGCTTCGATCTCCGGGCACAAGATGTATGGGCCGAAGGGAGTGGGAGCCTTGTACGTGCGGCGCAAGAATCCGCGCGTGCAGATTTCCGCCATCATCGACGGCGGCGGGCACGAGCGGGGCATGCGTTCGGGGACGCTGAACGTCCCCAGCATCGTCGGGTTGGGCAAGGCCTGCGCCATCGCCCAAGAAGAGATGGCGAAGGAATCCTGCCGGCTGGCGGGCCTGCGCAACCGTCTGCGGGACCGCATCATGAACCGTCTCGACGAGACCTACATCAACGGCTCGATGGAGCATCGCCTGCCCGGCAACCTGAACATCAGCTTCGCTTACGTGGAAGGGGAGTCGTTGCTGATGGGCATCAACGACATCGCGGTTTCGAGCGGATCGGCCTGCACCTCCGCGACGCTGGAGCCATCTTATGTATTGAAGGCTCTCGGCACAGGCGACGACCTGGCGCACAGTTCGATTCGTTTCGGGCTTGGCCGCTTCAACACTGAAGCTGAGGTCGACTACGTGGCCGATCGCGTCATCGAAACGGTGGAGCGCCTGCGCGAGCTTTCTCCGCTGTACGAGATGGCGAAGGAAGGCATCAACCTCAAGGATGTGAAGTGGGCGGGAGAGTAGTACCGAGTTGCGAGTACCGAGCGGAGATCGGAAGTCGGCAGCAGACAAAAGTAGCCGCGAAGCGGCGGCATTCAATGGCCCGGCACGTAAGTGCCGGGTGAGATCAAAGGAAGTAGCTGAGTCCGGCAGGGACGGCACCAGATTCCAGAAGGCTTAGGAGAAGCAAATGTCATACAGCGATAAAGTGATCGATCACTACAACCACCCGCGCAACGTCGGCTCCATGGACAAGGCGAGCACGGACGTGGGCACCGGCCTGGTCGGCGCGCCAGAGTGCGGCGACGTCATGAAGCTGCAGATCAAGGTCAACCGTGAAACCAACGTCATTGAAGACGCCAAGTTCAAGACCTTCGGCTGCGGCTCAGCCATCGCCTCGTCTTCGCTGGCAACCGAGTGGGTCAAGGGGAAGACCATCGACGAAGCTCTCGCGATCAAGAACACCGAGATCGTGAAGGAGTTGTCGCTGCCTCCGGTAAAGATTCACTGCTCGGTGCTGGCCGAGGACGCGATCCGCGCCGCCATCGGTGACTGGAAGAAGAAGCAGGAGAGCGACAAGCCGGTCGCTGCCGCAGCGAAATAGTTCTTTTTCTGTCATCTTGAGCGAGGCGAAGGACCTATGCTCTCGTGGCAAGGTGCACAGATCCTTCGCTACGCTCAGGATGACACTGGCAGTGGCAGAAAATATGACCACCATTGAACAAGCCGCGCCCCAGGCCGCCGCGAAGGGAATCACGGTGACCGAAAAGGCTATCGCCAAGGTTCGCAGCGCGATGGCCAAGGAGGGCATTCCCCCCGAGCAGGGCGGGCTGCGCCTCGGCGTGCAGGGGGGCGGATGTTCCGGCTTGAGTTACAACATCCGCTTCGACACCCAGCCGCGCGAGCGCGACCGTATTTTTCAGTTCGGTGATGTGCGGGTCTTTGTGGATCCGAAGTCGTTCATCTACCTGCACGGCATGACCCTGGACTACCAGGAAACGCTGATGCAGCAGGGCTTCGTCTTCGTGAATCCGCAGTCTACGAAATCCTGCGGGTGCGGCACTTCGTTCTCCGCCTAAGCCTGTGTGGCGCGGGCACTCTTGCCCGCGACTGCGTGCGCCACCAGATAAAGTGACTGATGAACGGGCGCGAGCCTGTAAAGGAATTCGAACGTGACCACGAAGTCGACCCTGACCCCCATCGGCCCTAAGCCTCTGCCGGAGGAAACTCATTCCTGCTGGTCGTGTGGATCCATGCGTGCCGCGCACTTCTGCGAGTCTTGCGGAAAGGTGCAGCCTCCGCACCCCGTCGACTACTTCACGTTTTTTGGATTGCCGCCCAAGCTCAACCTTGACGCGGCCGCGCTGGAAAAAGACTTCTACGATCTGAGCCGCAAGCTGCATCCCGATCTGAATGCCACGACGGGCAGTCAGGAGCAGGAGTGGAGCCTGGAACAAAGTTCCCTGCTCAACGACGCGTATCGCACGCTGCGCGATCCGATCAAGCGTACGCAATACCTGTTGCATCTGGAAGGGATTCAGCTGGAAGAGCAATCGAAGAGCGCGACCGAACAGGCCCGTTCGAGCGGGGAGATCAAGAAGCAGATTGTTCCGCCGGATCTGCTGGAAGAAGTCTTCGAGCTCAACATGCAGATGGAAGAACTGCGCGCCAACAAGAAACTGGGCGAGGACGATCCCGCGTTGGCCGCGGAGATCGCCAAGCACAAGGTCGCGTTCGAAGCCAAGCACGAGGCCTTGCTGCAGGAATTGCAGAAATACTGGGCTGACTGGGACAGCCTCATCGACCGCAATCATGGTTCGAAGGCCCCGGCAGAAGATCGGGCAAAGATCACCAGCAAGATGGTGGATGTGCTGAACCGCCGCAACTACATCCGGAATCTGCTACGGGATGTGAATGAGGCGGTGGAGAGTTGAGAGATTGAGAAATTGAGGGATTGAGGGATTGAGGGATTGAGAAATTGAGGGATTGAGAAATTGGGAAATTGAGTAATTGAGAAATTTTAGGCATTGAGGATGTGGTTTCAATTACTCAAGTACCAAATTACACAATTGCACAATGGCTTCTGATCACATCGTCGGCATCGACCTTGGAACCACGAATTCTCTGGTGGCGTTCATGCAGGGGGACACGCCCGTCGTCATTCCGGGCGAGGACGGGTCGAACCTGCTGCCGTCGGTCGTATCTCTCGATGCCGCGAATCAGGCAGTGATTGGTAACGCGGCGCGCAATCATCTGATCGAAACGCCGGAGCGTGCGGTCTACTCCATCAAGCGTCTGATGGGGCGCGGCGTCGAGGACATTCAGGACGAACTGAAGTTTTTCCCATTTCGCCTGGCCAACGACCTGCAGCCGGGAGAAGTGATCCGCATCAGGCTGAGCGACAAGACGTTCACTCCGCCGGAGATTTCGGCGCTCATCCTTCGCCAGCTCAAACGCAATGCGGAACGCTTTTTCGGGGGCCCGGTCACGAAGGCCGTGATTACCGTTCCCGCGTACTTCAATGATGCGCAGCGGCAGGCGACGAAAGATGCCGGCCGGATTGCCGGGCTCGAAGTGCTGCGACTGGTCAACGAGCCCACGGCTGCATCGCTCGCCTACGGTCTCGACAAGAAGCAGAACGGAATCGTGGCGGTCTACGACCTGGGCGGAGGCACGTTCGATGTCTCTATCCTGAAGCTCCATGACGGAATTTTTGAAGTCATCGCGACTAACGGCGACACGCACCTCGGTGGCGATGACATCGACAACTTGTTGATCACCATCGCGCTTGACGACATTCGCGGCGATCTCGGCCTCGACCTGCGGCGCAATGCCGAGGCCGTCCAGGCGATTCGCAAGGCAGTCATTGAAGCGAAGATCGCGCTCTCGTCGCAGCTATCGGTCAAGCTCGATGTCAAATTGCCCGAAAGAAAGCGCTACCAGCGCGAGATTACACGCGAACAGTTCGAGCAATTGATTCAGCCGGTCATCGATCGGACTGTCGGCCCCTGCAAGCAGGCGATGAAGGATGCGAACCTCAAGCCCGAGCAGATCGACGAAATCGTGCTGGTGGGGGGCTCGACGCGCATCCCGAAGGTTCGTGCGCTGGTGAAGGAGATGTTCCGCCGCGAGCCGCACACCGATCTGAATCCCGATGAGGTCGTGGCTCTGGGCGCGGCCGTGCAGGCCAACATTCTCGGCGGAGGCTCCGAAGCGACGCAGAACATGCTGCTGCTCGACGTCACTCCGCTCTCGCTCGGTATTGAAGTAGCGGGCGGCGTCACCGACAAGATCATCCTGCGGAATTCGACCGTTCCCGCGTCAGCCACGCAGTTCTACACCACGCAAGTTGACGGACAGGCTAACGTTGCCATTCATGTACTGCAGGGCGAACGTGAACTCGCGAAAGACTGCCGCTCGCTGGCGCGCTTCGATCTGAAAGGCATTCCGCCCATGGCGGCAGGCATCCCGCGCGTTGAGGTCAAGTTTCTGATTGACGCGAACGGCATTCTGCATGTTTCCGCGCGCGAGCAGCGCAGCGGTAAGGAAGCCGAGATTCAGGTGCAGCCCAGCTATGGTCTGACGGACGAGCAGGTCGAGAGCATGATTCTCGACTCGTTCGACAATGCCGAAGAGGACTTCCGGCGACGCCAACTGATTGAGGCGCGCAACGAAGCCACGACGATTCTCGCCGCGCTGGAAAAGGGCAAGAAGAGCGCGGCCTGGGGACACCTTACGACCGACGAGAAGAAGCAAATCGCCAAGATGGAGAAGGCACTGCTTGCGGTGAAAGCCGAAGATGACTATGCGGCGATTCGCAAGGCGATCGACGCGCTGAACCAGGGCACGATGCGACTGGCAGAGTTGATGATGGATACTGCCGTTTCGTCGGCCTTGAAAGGCAAGACCATGGACGAGGCCGATCTGGGCGAAGGCCCGACCGCGCCGCATCCCATGGCGAAAGCGGAGTTTGAGTAGATTCTCAGCGTTGTCATCCTGAGGCGCGCGTACTTTGCGCACCGAAGGACCGATGCAACTAGCGAGGGCTACATGGATCCTTCGCTTCGCTCAGGATGACACCGGGATCGAGGTAAAGATGGCTGAAGAGAAGACACAAGGCGGGGGAACAGCGACGGTGGAAGGTCCCGGCGAAAACACAGTGCAAATTACGTTTATGCCCGAGGGCAAGACGGCGCAGTTCGCGCATGGCAAGCTGCCTTACGAAGATCACGGCAAGGAAGAATCGATCCTCGACGTGGCGCTGAATTTTGGCATCACGCTGGATCATGCCTGCGGCGGCAACTGCGCGTGTACGACCTGCCATGTCTGGGTGAAAGAGGGCGCGGAAAATCTCTCCGCGATGGAAGACGACGAGGCCGACCGGTTGGACATGGCCGCCGATCTCCAGCTAAACTCCCGTCTCGGCTGCCAGGCGCAGATCGTCAAGCCCGGCAAAGTCGTGGTTGAGATTCCAGCCTGGAACCGCAACTACGTCTCCGAGGAACACTGAGGAACGTCAATGGCAAAACAACTCACCTGGGACGACGCCGAAGACATTGGCATTCTGCTTTCCGAGACTCACCCGCAACTCGATCCCCTCGCCGTGCGCTTCACCGACCTGCATCGGTACGTCACCGAATTACCGGGGTTCGCAGGCGATCCCAAAGCTTCCAATGAGAGCAAACTGGAAGCAATTCAGATGGCGTGGCACGAGGAATTCCAAGATCGGACGCAGGCATGAACCGCTGCTGGGCGGAGAAGGTGACGACTTTTTTACATCGCCGTGACAAACGGCGTGACCGTTCCCATTAGCCTGTCTGTGTGAGGGTCCTCGGGAACCTAAGCCTGGCGGCCCTTCTCTCTCTCTCCGGCCAAATGAAGAGGGCACGGCAACCCAAGCCGTGCCCCATTTTTTCGAGCTTCTGAAATTGGCTCAGCCGACGGGAACCGGGGCAGCCTCTTCCACGTTGGCTTCTCGTAGGAACTTCGCTGCTTCTTCCGGCGGCGTGGGATTGATGTAGAAACCCGTACCCCATTCGAATCCGGCGGTCTTGGTCAGCTTGGGCATGAACTCGATGTGCCAATGATAGTGATCGTTGGTGGGGTCCTGCACCGGCGAGCTGTGGATCACCAGATTGTACGGTGGGTTGTCGAGCACGCGATCGGCCCGCGTGAGCAGGTTCTTCATCGCGCGCGCAAGATTCTCAAACATGTGGGACGACGAGTTTTCAAAGGCCGACTCGTGCTGCTTGGGCAGAATCCAGGTTTCGAAAGGAAAGCGCGGGGCATAGGGCGCGAGCGTGACGAAGTTCTCGTTCTCGGCCACAACGCGAGTGCCGCCGTCCATCTCCTGCCGGATGATGTCGCAAAACACGCAGCGTTCCTTGTACAGGAAGTACTGCTTCGCACCTTCGAGTTCCTGGGTCACGTTGATGGGTAGAATGGGCAACGCAATCAGCTGGGAATGCGCGTGCTCCAGCGATGCTCCGGCTGCTTCCCCGTGATTCTTGAAAATCAGAATGTACTTGAAGCGGCGGTCTTTTTTCAGGTCGAGGATGCGGTCACGGAAGGTCCACAAGACGTCCTCGATGCGCTTCGGGGGCAGCGTCGCCAGACTGGCGGTATGGTCGGGAGTCTCGATGATGACTTCATGCGCCCCGATGCCGTTCATCCGGTCAAACATGCCTTCGGCCTGGCGGTTCAGGGTGCCTTCGATGCCGAGGGCAGGAAACTTGTTCGGCACGACGCGCACGGTCCACCCCGGAGTGTCGCGCTGCGGCGGCGGACCGCCATTCTGGCTGGGACGATAGGCTTGAATCTCCGGTGGCGTCTTACTCTCGTTGCCATAACAAAAGGGGCAAAAGCCCCCTTTGATTTTCATGTTCTCGCGGACAAAATCGGTCGGGCGCTTGGCGCGGTCCGTCGAGATGATCACCCAACGGCCTACAATGGGATCTTTCCTCAGTTCGGGCAATTACACGGTCCTTTCAGCAGTGCAGGACAAACTAGCCATTCTACGCTGACAAAGAGGCATTGCAGAAAACCTCGATCTGCTTACTCTTCGTTAGATGCTCATAGTATACGGTGACAATGTCGAACCTCCACTGGCACGATGGTGGAAGAGGCTTCCGGTACTCTCGTGCCACCTCCGCTATCTCGCGCCGTTTGTGCCGGTCCACGGCCGCATGGGCGGGTTTGACCTCATGCGATGTGCGAGTCTTAACTTCAATAAAACAAAGCACATCGGAATCCCAACCGATCAAGTCGATTTCCCCGCGGCAACGTGGCGAACGAAAGTTTCGCGCCACCATCGCATAACCTAACTTGCGCAAGTGGAAGTAAGCATCTTCCTCGCCTCGAACGCCAATCTGCAGGTGGCGCGGCTTCTCATCAGATGGAAGTGTGCGCCGGGCTAGCCAATCCAGGCTGCGGACAATGGCTCTTGTGAGGAACACTGGGAGCATTGCACCAGTGTAGCGACACCGGTGCACTCGAAATGTGATGTGCATCACAAGGAGGGCCAGGAGCAACCACGGCGATTCCCGGAGTGGGAAACGCACGATGCCAGTTCATCACCTTTGCTATTTCGACGCCCGAAAAAACGGGCAGGATTCTATATCCTGCCCGCGCTTCCTCTACCTTTTCGCCGACCTACGCCTTGCCCACGGTTGCGATGCATTCTTCCAGCACATCGACGGCGACATCTGCTTCTTCCTTGGTGACCACCAGCGGCGGGCACAGGCGGATCGAACTCGGCCCGCAGCCCAGGAAGAGCACGCCGTGCTCGAACGCTTTCTCGACGATGCGGTCGCGCTCGGCGGCGCCGTATTCCTTCGTGACTTTGTCCTTCACGATGTCGACGCCGATCATCAGACCGCGTCCCCGCACATCGCCGACCAACTTCAGCTTCGACGGCCAGTCGGCCATGCGTTTCAGGATGTGATTGCCCACGCTGGCGGCGTTATCGAGGAGGTGTTCATTCTCGATCACCTCGAGCGTCGCCAGAGCGGCAGCGATAGCTACCGGATTGCCACCGAAGGTGGAGGCGTGCGAACCGGGCACCCAGTCCATGATTTCGGCGCGGGACAGCGTGACGCCGAGGGGCATACCGGAAGCAATGCCCTTCGCCATACAAACGATGTCGGGCTCGACGCCGGAGTGCTCGATCGCCCACCATTTGCCGGTGCGAGCCGCGCCGCTTTGGATTTCGTCGGCGACCAGCAGGATGCCGTGGCGATCGCAGATGCGCCGCAGTTCCTGCATGAAGACCGTTGGAGCCACGACATAGCCGCCTTCGCCCTGAATCGGCTCGACGAAGATCGCGGCGACTTCCTCGGGCGGCAGCGTAGTCTTGAACAGCTTTTCTTCAATGAAGCGGGCACAGCCCAGGGCAAATTTCTCGGCTTCCTGCGCGCCGCCCACGCAGCCGCGGTATACGTCGGGATAGCGCACGTGAGTCACGCCAGGAACCAACGGTGCGAAACGTCGCCTCTGCTGCGGTTTCGAGGCGGTCAGCGAAAGCGCGCCCATGGTGCGTCCGTGAAAGGCGCCATAGAACGCGATGATGTTCTGGCGCTTGGTGTGGTAGCGCGCCAGCTTCAACGCGCACTCGATTGCCTCTGCGCCCGAGTTGCCGTAGTAAATGCGATGCGGTCCGGGCATGGGCGCGATCTTCGATAGCCTGCCCGCAAGTTCCACCATGCTTTCGTAGTAGAAATCCGTTCCCGACATGTGGATGAGTTCGCCCGCCTGTTTCTGAATGGCAGCGACCACATGGGGATGGCAGTGGCCGGTTGAGGTCACGGCAATGCCGGCGGAGAAATCAAAAAACTCGTTGCCGTCCACGTCGGTGACAACGATCCCACGCCCGCTCTTGGCCACCATCGGGTAGGAGCGGGTATAGGAGGGCGAAATGAACTTTTGATCGCCCTCGAGCACGCGCTTGGCGTTGGGCCCGGGCAGGGCGGTCTTGATTTTGGGACCGATCGCGGTCATGGTCTTCGTAGTCATGATGTTCCTCCTTAGGCAGTGCCAGCGGTTACTGGTCTTGCACATCGGTTGGGAAGCGCACGGCTTCAGCCGTGCCGTAGTTCGGGAAGGGCACGACTTCAGTCGTGCCGCTAGAGCGCCAAAATGATTTGGGCTTTAGCCCCTGAGAAGGAGGAAATACTTAGTCGCTGCCGAAGAGACTAGGGCGCAGGCGCGACGGCAGGTTGGCTCGATAGCGCCGCGGACACACCAGACAGTGCAGCCAGCACTCGGGCAGATGAGGCAACCGCGAATTGGAGCTCTTGTACGTCATCACGCAACATCGACATTGCTAATTGATTATAGCTGTAAGCCGAGTGCCGGCGTAACCCCCTTCGTAACGAAAGGACACCCCACTCGCCACTGGCCGCTAGTCACTGGCCGCTGGTAGTGGTGCAACTGAGAAGCTGATTCGTATTAGGGCATCGCTTCAGCGGTGCCGCCAAATGGCATGAGAATCCAACGGCTTTAGCCGCTGCTGTTTTCCCTGCCTGTACGGCAACGGCTGAAGCCGGATATGAGTTGGGCGCTGGTGTGGCACACCTCAAGGCATGCCCTGATACGAATCTTCCTACAAACTGCCCCACTGCCTGGCCGCTGAGAACTTTGACTTCCCGCCTTGCCCGTCTTAGCATTGCACTCCACGGGCGCGGGACCCCTGCCTTTGCTCGAACAAACAATCTCCCATTACCGGATTATCGAAAAGCTCGGCGGCGGCGGGATGGGTGTGGTCTACAAGGCTGAGGACACGCGCCTTGGCCGCTTCGTCGCCCTGAAGTTCCTTCCCGACGACCTGGCCCAGGACCGCCAGGCGCTGGAGCGTTTTCGCCGCGAGGCCAAGGCGGCATCGGCGCTCAATCATCCCAACATCTGCACGATCTACGACATCGGCGAGGAGGACAACCGCACTTTCCTCGTCATGGAGTTCCTCGACGGCGCGACGCTCAAGCATCTGATCGGCAACCGCGCCATGGAACTGGAGACGATCCTTTCGCTAGGGATCGAGGTTGCCGACGCACTCGATGCCGCGCACGCCGGCGGCATCGTTCACCGCGACATCAAGCCCGCGAACATCTTCGTCACCAAGCGCGGGCACGCCAAGATCCTCGACTTCGGGCTGGCGAAGGTCAAAGCCGGGCCATCGGCATCGGGTGAAGTGCCCGACGTGACCGCGCCCACTTCCGTCGCGGTCGAAGAGCATCTGACCAGCCCCGGCTCGACTCTGGGCACGGTCGCGTACATGTCGCCGGAGCAGGCCAAGGGAAAAGAACTCGATCCCCGCACCGATCTGTTTTCCTTCGGCGTTGTGCTCTACGAGATGGCCACGGGAACGTTGCCGTTCCGGGGAGAGACTTCAGCACTCATCTTTCAGGCGATTCTCGATCGCGCTCCGGTTTCGCCGATCCGGCTGAATCCCGACCTGCCTCCGAAGCTGGAAGATGCCATCAACAAGGCGCTGGAGAAAGATCGCAACCTGCGCTACCAGAGCGCCGCCGACATTCGCGCCGATTTGCAGCGTCTGAAGCGCGACACCGAGAGCGGACGCGCGGTCGCCGCCAGCTCCGGCACGATGGCGGCTGCTCCGCCGGAACCAGTTCCGCGAATGACCGCCTCCAGCGCATCCGCACCCGTAGTACCCGCCGCCGTGTCTTCGGCATCTGTGGCCTCTGCAGCTTCCGCGGCCGTACAACCCGCGGCAGCATCTTCCGCTGCGGTAAGTCCGGTATCGGCGCCAAGGAAATCGTGGAAGATTCTCCTTCCCGCCGCTGTGGTACTGGTGGCCGCGCTGGTTGCAGGTGCGCTGTATCTGAAATCGAAGTCGTCTTCAACGCTCACCGAAAAAGACAGCGTTCTGCTGGCCGACTTCGTCAACACGACCGGCGATGCCGTCTTCGACGGCACGCTGAAACAAGCGCTGGCCGTGCAACTCGAGCAGTCGCCGTACTTGAATATCGTTCCCGAATCAAAGATTCGCGAGGCGCTGCGCTTCATGGGCCGGCAGCCGGATGAGCGCATTACCAACGAGGTCGCCCGCGAAATCTGCCAGCGCCAGGGCATCAAGGCCATGCTCACAGGTACCATCGCCAGCCTCGGCAACCACTACGTCGTGACCTTGACTGCCCTGAACGGAGAGACCGGGGACTCTCTGGCGCGCGAACAGGTCGAAGCCGACAGCAAGGAAGACGTCCTGAAATCGCTCGACAAGGCGGCTTCGAACCTTCGCCAGAAGATGGGCGAATCGCTGACCTCGGTACAGCAGTTCGCCAAGCCGCTGCAGCAGGCAACGACGTCGTCTCTCGAAGCCTTGCAGGCATTCAGCGTCGGCGAAGAGGATCATCTGAAAGAGCAGGATGACGCCGCGATTCCCCACTTGAAGACGGCTGTAGAGCTCGACCCGAATTTCGCCATGGCCTGGGCGACGCTGGGAGTCACACTCTCCAATACCGGGCGAGCCGAGGAGGGTGCGCAGGCGGTGAAGAAGGCGTACGAACTGCGCGACCGCGCGAGCGAACGGGAGAAGCTGTACATTCAGGCGCACTACTACACCGAGGTTACCTTCGATGACGAGAAGGCTTTAGGGGTCTACACAGAGTGGAGGCAGACCTACCCTCGCGATACGATTCCTTACGACAATGCCGCGATTGCCAGCGCTACCTTGGGACAACACGAAAAGGCGCTCGACTTCGCCAGTCAGGCGCAGCGCATCGAGTCCCACGATTTCTACGCCATGGATAACATTGCCGCCGCTTACGAAGCCCTGAACCGCTTTGATGAAGCCAAAAGCATCGCCCAGCAGGCTGAGGAGCAGAAATCGGGCGGAACCGGCATTCACTTCATTCTCACCGACCTGGCCTACATGCGCGGCGACCGCGCCGCTGCCGAGCATGAACTCGAAGCGGTGAAAGGTACGACGAACGAGATGTTTCTGACGTTTTTCAACGCGGGTTGGCAATTCTCGCAAGGGAGAGTCCAGGCTTCGCGTGAAGTCTGGCAGCGAGCCCGCCAGATGGCGACGAGCGCAGGCGCCAAGGACTTCGCGGCCGCTCTTCTTGCCAACGAAGCCTACGCTGATGCCCTGTTCGGATATCAATCCGAGGCGCGGCAGAAAGCTTCGCAGGCGCTTGATCTTTCAAACGATCCGGAGGCTCGAACCAATACGGCCGGAGCGCTGGCCGCTGCCGATGATGTGCAGAAGTCGGCTGCTGCGCTTGCTGGCGCGGAGCGTTCAGCTCCCGAAAATCGTTACCTCCAGATCCTCGCATTTCCCCTGGTGCGAGCCTGGCAACAGCTGCAGAAAGATCAGCTGACGGAGGCGCTCAGCACACTCGAAACACTGCGTCCCTACGAGCTCGGAACCGGCCCGCACGGCATAGGAGTCGGCCCCATTTTCGTGCGAGGGCTGGTCTATCTAAAGATGCACGACGGTGCGAAAGCGGCCGCCGAGTTCCAGCGCATCCTGGATCACAAGGGTGTGGCCAGTTTTGCTCCGGAGTACCCGCTGGCGCGCCTGAACCTGGCCCGCGCCTACGCACTGCAGGGTGACAACGCCAAGGCGAGAACAACCTATCAGGATTTCTTCGCGGCCTGGAAGGATGCCGACAGCGATATCCCTGTGCTCAAGACGGCCAAAGCAGAATATGAAAAACTGAAGTAGCAGTGGTTAGTGGCCAGCACTGTGCCAGGGCGAAGAGCCAATTGAGAATTGGCATGGCTGATCACTGACCACTGAACACCGCCCACGCTTCAATTTAGAATCCAGCACCCCGCTCCTTTCGTCTGATAGGTTGTAGCTTCGCCTGTTCTTCTCCGATTGCAATGCATTCCGCACAGCGTCCAAGCCGGTGGATGGTGATTCTTGCTTTCGGGCTCGTGTACCTGTTCTGGGGCTCGACCTATCTAGGGATTGACATCGCAGTGCAGACAATTCCGCCGGCGCTTATGTGCGGCTTGCGGTTTTCGATCGCCGGACTGGTCATGCTGACAGTTTGCGCTGCAACCGGCCGGAAGATTCTGTACTCTCCGCAGCAGATCGCCCTGTCCGCGGTGGTCGGGCTGCTGCTTCTGATGGGCGGCAATCTCACACTCTCTTACGCGGAACTGTCGCTGTCGTCTGGACTGTCGGCATTGATCATCGCGATCACGCCTCTCTGGTTCCTCGTGCTCGATTCGCTGCTGCTTGGCGACCACCACATTTCGGGGCGCGGAAAAGTGGGCCTGGCGCTGGGGATTGTCGGCCTGTTCGTGCTCGTATGGCCGCAGCTGCAGTCGAGCACAACGATTGGCCGCCACGAACTGTGGATGTCGCTCGCTCTTGTGGGTGGATCTTTCAGCTGGGCGCTGGGCTCGGTGCTCTCCAAGCGCTGGCAGTCGGGCATGGATGTGTTCAGCGCCACGGGCTGGCAGGTGACGGCGGCAGGCGCCGGGAACCTCGCCTTTGCGCTGCTCGCCGGAGATGTGGGACGAGCGACGTGGGCAGCCCGCAGCATCGGAGCCATGATGTATCTGGTCGTGTGCGGATCCTGGATCGGCTATACGGCCTACATCTGGTTACTCGAGCACGTGCCGACGTCGAAGGTCTCGACCTACGCCTATGTGAATCCCGTCGTGGCCGTGTTCCTGGGCTGGCTGATTCTGCACGAGCGCGTGGACCGGTTCATTTTGGCGGGAAGCGCGATTGTGGTGATGTCGGTGATTCTGGTAACCAGCGCGAAGGTGAAAGAAAAGACGGTCGCGGAAGAACTGCCGGCGGTGGAAGCGGCGGGAGATTGAGACGCAAGCCTCACCAGGCAGCCTTGCAGGAGGCTCGCGCATCGAATGCCGAAGAACCTCTCAAAACCTCTTTCTCCCTCATGCGTGAGGCGAGGAGCTCGGGCGTCCGGGAAAGTGCTTTCATGGTTCGATGTGCATCGAAACATCGTAGCTGATTAGAGACTAACCTTCGTGTAGCAAGCTGGAACCCGGTAACCACTGCCAAGGAGAATGCTCATGAAAGGAATCGCAACAGTGCTTCTGTTGCTTGTCGCTGCGGGGATGCTGGCGCCCCACAGTGTCGCGCAGTCAGTTCAGGATGAGCCGGTCAGGACGATCATTGGCTACGTGCGCGATAGCGGATGCGTCCATCGTTTCCACGAGGTAGTCAAGCCCGTGCCGAACGGCTGTCTCGAGGCCTGCGTGCACGGCGGCTCACCGCTGGTCGTGCTCACGAAAGACGAGCACGTCTTTCATCCGATCTCAGCCGAGATGCCAGATACCGACGTACGCCAGAAGATGCTGCCCTTTGCTGGGAAGCTGGTCAAGATAACCGGGCACGTCTACCATCGCGGAGATTCGACTGCCATCACATTGGAACAGATCGAAGAGGTTAAGGAATAACTCGGATAGACTCCTGGCACTTGGTCACTTTGAGGCATCTTCGTCGTCGTCGGAATCGTTGACCAGGTCGACGATATGGCCGCGCAGGGAAAAAGTCTGCTTCGCGCCGCTGCCCGCGGATTCGAAGCTGACTCTCACCGGACCCCGCTGCCACACTGGCGCCGGACACCCTGAGTCCGGCCCGGCATCGTCGGGCACGCCTTCGTCCGAAAGCGGCTTCTTCAGCACTGGCTTCCGCCGATTGAGCTGAGCCACGATGGCATACGTCTTCTTGCCGTCGTCTGAGACTCCGCAGTAGGCGGCGTAGTCCCGGTACCAGCTGGTGGAGGAGTAGAAAGCGTCAAACTCGGGAAGGTTGACTGCAGAAATGCGGCCGGTCATACGATCGACGAGCAGCCACCCGCCGCGCTGCCAGCGCCAGCGCGGATTGCCCGTCTGGTCGGGCAGACTGTCGTTCACCCGAAATACGCGCCGCACCACAAACAAACGGTCCGTCACCTCGTGCGGCACGCTTAGCGTGTACTCCCTGACGCGTCCGTCAACGATCAGCGGGCGGATCTTCAAGATCAATGGCTTGTCGTCCTTTGTGCCAGTGTCCGGATACCACTCGGCAGAGGTCCATTTACCGAAGGCGACGATGTGAATTTTTGGCGCTGCCTCAGCGACGTTGTGCGGGAAAAAGGTTGCGGAACAGACCAGGAGAGTCAGGTGGGCTCGCCACGCCAGGCGCATGAAGTGAGGGTAGGCAGGAAAGCGCGCTCAAGCAAGGTTTCCGGTCACAACTTGCTTTGGAGAGTGCCAAAGTGGGAATTCACTGCTCGTCTAGCCCAATCCCTTCGCTCCAAGACGACGCAATCCCCGGCGAAATCCAACGAATGGCAGTAGAATGAGATTTTCGATTCAGTGGCTTGAACGAGGGGTTGCTTCCGTCATTCCAGATTGATCGCAATGCATACAACGGGGAGACCGGAAAGCACCTTCATATAAGACATGGGTGAACTGTTACCACGGCGTCATGCTCCGCGGATTCTGGTGGTCGACGACCAACCCAGCATTGCCGGGCTGATGAGTCAGTTGCTCACGATCCGGGGCTACGATGTGATCACGGCCGCCAGCGCCGAGCAGGCCGAAATCGAGGTCCGCCGGCAACTGCCCGACCTGATCCTCTCCGACGTAATGATGCCGGGGAAGTCCGGATACGAACTGTGCCGCAGCCTGAAAGAGAACCCGGCCACGCGCCTGATTCCGTTTGTCCTGATCACCGGCTTGAGCGACAGCAGCGACAAAGTGCGCGGCATCGAAGCCGGTGCCGATGATTTTCTGAACAAACCGGTCCTGGCTGAGGAGCTGGTCGCACGGGTCAAGTCTCTGCTGCGGCTAAAAGAGTTCACCGACGAACTGGAGACGGCTGATTCCGTCCTCTGCACTTTAGGGTTGATCGTCGAAGGCCGGGACCCTTACACCGAGGGCCACTGCGAACGGCTGTCTGTGCGTGCCGCCGATCTGGGCCGCCATCTCGGGATGGATGAAGATTCCATCATCGCGCTGAAACGCGGCGGCTATCTGCACGATTTGGGCAAAATCGCCGTGCCGGATGAGATCCTGAAGAAAGGCGCAGATCTCACCCCCGAAGAATGGAAGGTGATGAAGCTCCACCCTATCACCGGCGAAAATATCTGCCGGCCGCTGCATTCGCTCAGCATGGTGCTGCCCATCATCCGCCACCATCACGAGCACTCGGATGGCTCGGGCTATCCCGACGGGCTCACCGCGGCGGAGATTCCGGCCTTGCCCCGGATTCTGCAGGTCGTGGATGTCTACGACGCTCTTCGCACCGCCCGCTCCTACAAGCCGCCGCTGACTCACGAGCAGGCTGCGCAGACCATGCGCGAAGAGGCCCGCCGCGGATTATGGGATGCCGAACTGGTGACCGAGTATTTCTCGATGCTCGAGCAGAAGCGGCAGGTAGCGTAGGGACGGTACTCAGTACCCCGTACTCAGTACTCAGTACTCGGTACTCAGTACTCAGTACCCAGTACTCAGTTCTCAGTTCTCAGTTCTCAGTAGCCAGTTCTCAACATCCGGCAGGCGGTTATCGGTTCTAGCGGTCCTTTTTCGCGCCCGCGGTTTCCCGAAAATGCAGCGCACCACATACAATGGCAGGATCGATCCGTAGCGTTCGGCCGTCGGCTGCGCTGACTGAGAACTGACTACTGAGTACTGAGTACTGGGTACCGGGTACTGCTACTGAGAACTGCCTTTGGAGCCCACTTACAGCATCGTGATCCCGGCTTACAACGAGAGCGCGCGCCTGAGTGCGTCTCTCGAAAAGGTGTTGGCGTACGTTCACGCGCAGGGGTGGGACGCGGAAGTGATCGTCGTCAATGACGGTTCGCGCGACCACACGGCGGACATTATTCGCGCCTTCGCCGCCAAGGATCCGGCGTCACGGCTGGTGGAGAATCCCGGCAATCGCGGCAAAGGTTACAGCGTGCGGCACGGTATGCTGGACGCCCGGGGGCGGGTAGTGCTCTTCAGCGATGCCGACCTGTCGTCTCCCATCGAGGAGGCTCCCAAGTTGCTCAAAGCCCTGGAAGAGGGCGCCGACATTGCCATCGGGTCGCGCTGGTTGCGGGCCGAAACCCAGACCCAGCGCCAACCCCTGTATCGCCAGCTCTTTGGCCGGTTGTTTAATCTGCTCCTGCGCTTCACGCTGGGATTGAACTTCAAAGACACGCAGTGCGGTTTCAAAGCCTTCAGGCAGCCAGTGGTGAAAGCGATTTTTCCCTTGCAGAAAATTGACCGCTGGGGCTTTGATCCGGAGATTCTTTTCCTGGCGCGCAAGTTCGGCTACAAGGTACAGGAAGTGCCTGTCGCCTGGGGACACAGCGGTGGAACCCGCATCAACCCTCTGACGGACGGGGTCCGCATGTTCACCGAAATGCTGCGCATCCGCTGGTACGACGTGACGGGAAAGTACGATCGCGATCAGCCGCCTCTGGCTCAAGCGGGGAAATCGGTTCGCAATAGCCAGCCGAGGGGTTGAGCAGCGCAATCGGGCCCGCAGATCAGGCTGATTTCTCTTTCGGCTGCGAATCCCGGCCTGTCCCGGCTTCAAGAGCACGAACCACCCGCTGTCCCATCTCCGCCGTAGAAATCGCAGCCTGTGTTTTCCCAGCCAGATCCGCGGTGCGTGCTCCCTGCGCGAGCGCCGACGAAACGGCAGTTTCAATGGCTCGCGCTTCAGTCTCCAGGTGGAATGAGTGACGCAGCAGCATCGCCGCCGACAGGATCGCTCCCAATGGATTGGCAATTCCCTTCCCGGCAATGTCAGGAGCCGAGCCGTGCACCGGCTCATAGAGTCCAACCGGCCCACCGATGCTCGCCGACGCCAGCAAACCCAGTGAGCCTACGACACCCCCCGCCTGATCCGAGAGAATGTCGCCGAACATGTTTTCCGTGAGCAGCACATCGACTTCCGTGGGCCGTTGGACCAGCAGCATGGCTGCCGAATCCACATACTGATGGGCAAGCTTCACTTCGGGATAGTCTTTGCCGATCCAAGTGACAACTTCTCGCCACAAGCGCGAGCATTCGAGCACATTGGCCTTGTCCACGGAGAGGACCTTGCGACGGCGTTTCATGGCCAGATCGAACGCCACGCGGGCAATGCGCTCAATCTCCGGCTCGGAATAGCGCATGGTATTGACCGCGACGCGCGAGCCGGCGGCGCCCTCGATCGATCGCGGCTGGCCGAAATACGCTCCACCCAGAAGTTCCCGCACGATCATGATGTCCGTCCCGCGGACAATCTCGGGTCGCAGCGGAGAACAATCTTCGAGAGCGGGAAAGAAGACCGCGGGCCGCAGATTGGCGTATGCCCCTAACTCGCGTCGCAGGCGCAGCAGCCCGGCTTCGGGCCGCAGGTGATTGGGATTGTGATCGAACGCCGGACTGCCCACTGCGCCCAATAGCACTGCAGACGAAGCCAGGCAAGCCTGTATCGTATCCGACGGCAGCGGATCGTTCGCTACGACGAGCGCTGCGCCGCCAATGGGCCTTCGCTGAAGTTGAAGCTGATGGCCGGAGGTCTCGGCCACCGCCTGCAACGCGAGAACGGCTTCTTCAGTGACTTCCGGGCCAATGCCATCGCCGGGGAGGATCGTGAGATTCAGGAGCATAGGGAAGGATTGAGTAATTGGGGAATTTGGTGATTGGGAAATTGAAAACCCTGAGCTCTTTAATTACTCAATTACCAAATTACTCAATTACTCAATCCCCTACACTCCCCACAGATAGTCTTCCTGCTGCGTCTGCTCGTGCGCGTCGCCGTGCGCCGGCAGCGGCACGCCGAACGCGTTCGTCGCCGGCACAATCGGGAACGGCTTGACCGGCTCGGATGCAGGCGGATCGGGCGAGGGCTGATTCGCCGCCGGCGCACCTACCGCCGCGGCTTGTGCCTGCGCCAGCGGCTCAATCAACGGCGTCGCCGATGTGGACGGCTTGTGCGTGTCGCGAATCAGTTCCAGCAAGTGATGATCTTCCACCCGCTTGATCTTGTCCGCCAGCCGGACAAAGCGCCGATAGATGTCGTCCAGCGCCCTGCGGTCGAACTCGTAGCCAAGTTGCTGGCAGCGCAGGCCCAGCGCGTGACGGCCGGAGTGCTTGCCCAGCACCAGCTTGGAATCGGGCACGCCGACCGACTGGGGCGTCATAATTTCGTAGGTCAACGGATTCTTCAACACACCATCCTGGTGAATGCCAGCCTCGTGCGCGAATGCGTTGCGGCCGGTAATAGCCTTGTTCGGTTGCACGGGGACGCCCGTGATCTCGCTCAAGAGCTGGCTGGCCGCAAAGATCTGCTCGCTAACCACGCCGGTTTCATACGGATACCGATCCGGCCGCACCCGCATTGCCATCACGATCTCTTCCAAAGAGGCATTGCCGGCACGTTCTCCGATGCCGTTGATCGTGCACTCCACCTGCCGCGCTCCGGCCGCGACCGCAGCCAGCGCGTTGGCCACTGCCATCCCCAGATCGTTGTGGCAGTGTGCCGAAATCGTTACTCTCTCGATTCCCTTTACCTTTTCCCGGATGGTCTCGATCAGCGCTCCGAATTCCGACGGCACGGTATAGCCAACGGTGTCGGGAATGTTCAGCGTTGTTGCTCCTGCCTCGACCACCGCGTTGAGCACGCGGCAAAGGAAATCGGGGTCGGTGCGCGTGGCGTCTTCCGGTGAGAACTCGACGTCGTCGCAAAGCGACTTCGCGAAGCGGACCGCATCGCGGGCCTGCGCCACACACTGATCCCTCGTGATGCGCAACTTGTACTGCAGGTGGATGTCGGAGGTGGCAAGAAATACGTGAATCCGGGGATGCGCGGCATCCTTCAAAGCTTCCCAAGCCCGCTCGATGTCTTCGCGGCAGGCGCGCGCCAGGCCCGCGATGACCGGCCGGCGCACAACCGTCGCGATTGCCTTCACCGACTCGAAATCGCCCTCCGAGGCGATGGGAAACCCGGCTTCGATCACGTCCACGCCCAGACGGTCGAGCTGGTGCGCCAGCCGCAGTTTTTCCTGCCGGTTCATGCTGCAGCCGGGCGACTGCTCTCCGTCTCGAAGAGTGGTGTCGAATATGGTGATGCGGGCTTGATCGGTAGCCATGAGTCTTCCCGGACAACCGGACGCAAGGCTCTATAGTACGAATCCGCGCGCTAGAAGCAAAACTGATAATTGTTTAGCAATCATCAGTAATATTGCTACAATAAGTTTTTCTAATTGATTGGAGCACTTTCTTAAGGAGTGCCGCGGATGGAACTTTCCCAGTTGGAGGTATTCCTGGCAGTGGCTCGCGAGCGCCGGTTCTCGCGCGCTGCCGAGAAGCTCTATCGCACGCAGTCGGCGGTCAGCCAGACCATACGCAAACTCGAGGACGAGCTGGGAGAGGCGCTCTTTGACCGCTCTTCCCGCGAAGGCGTCCTAACGGACGCAGGCAAGGTCCTCCACGAGTATGCCGAAAAGCTGATCAACCTGCGCAGTGAAGCCGCCGAGTCGCTATCCGAGTTACGGGAGTTGCAGAAAGGCAAGCTGGCTATCGCGGCCAACGAATTCACCGTCCTTTATCTTCTGCCCGTGCTGGCTGAGTTCCGACGGCTGCATCCCATGATCAAGATCACCGTGGAGCGAGCGCTGGGCAGCCGTATCCCCGACGACGTCTTGCGCTACAGCGTGGAATTCGGCGTATTGTCCTATGAACCTCAGGAAGCGAGCTTGCATTCCGTGGTGGTGTACTTGGACGAACTGGTTTTCGTGGTTCCGCCTACGCATCCGCTGGCATCGGCTCCGCAGGTGAGCGTTCGTCAACTGGGGGCGGAGTCCTTCGTCGCTCATACCGTCTCGTCGCCGTACCGCGAGAAGGTGATTCAACTATTCAAGACCCACAAGACGCCGTTGCACATGGACATGGAACTGCCCACTCTGCAGGCTATTAAGCGGTGCGTGGCCATGGGGAATGGAGTCGCGTTTGTTCCCGAGATTAGTGTGGAAACCGAGCTGGCTCGGGGAGAACTGGTCCGCATTCCGGTGAACGAGTTGCAGCTGAAGCGCAAGCTGCGACTGATTTATCGCAAGGATGCCAATTTATCGCATGCGGCCAGAGCGTTCCTCAAGGTGGTCGAAGCCATGGCCCTGGAGCGCAAAGGCCGATACCGCTTTCAGCGCGAGTAAGCTGCAAGAACGAAAGGGAGCAGATCGAGCTCTGCTCCCTGAGCCTGAAAGTTACATCGGAATCAGCAGTCGGCGCAAACCTGCTCTTCGCGCAGCGATTCCAGCGCCGAGTCTACTGAAGAATAAACATCCAGCACGGTGTCGAGGTTCGTGAGCTCGAGCAGCGCTCGCACGACTTCATTCGGAGCCGCACACTTGAAGTTCGCCTTCTTCTCCCGAGCGCACACGTGGAGCAGCGCCAGCTCGCCGATACCGGCGCCATCCACCGACTCCACTCCGCTCAAATCGAGAATCACACTGCTCCTGAATTGCAGGAGTTCGCCCACAACCTGCGACAGGGCGGCGGCCTCATCGCGGTAGACAATGCGGCCCTGGCAGTGCACGATGATGACATCGCCGCGATTGCGTGTTTCCAAGCTCAGCTTCAACTTCTGCTCCTTCTCAATCTCAAAGGCAGCCTGACCTTGTGGCGGCTGCCACGCTTGCCATTCTGTGTGGATACATTGCATGCTATGTAATAGACGCTGCAGAGACGGTTTCGGCACCATAAAAAATCGCTCAATTTGGTAGACTTACTCGGCCTTGCTTGACAAATATTTGGGCAGCCGGGACATCTAGGCCATCCGGTACCCTGCATCTAAAAGACTTCGTGACTACAATGACCTTTTTTGCCGGCGCCATCGCCGAGGAGGAGTAATTCGTGTCCAAGACTGCTGCGGCGCTCCTGGCGCTGGTCGGGTTGACCTTGTTGTCGACATCAATGTCTGCGCAGATTCTGCCCCGCGGAAACGTCTACGCTGGAGTCTCCTACGGCCAGCTGACCGACGTCATCAACAAGCAGTCGTATCGCGGTTTTGAGGGCTCGGCCGAAGACCTTCCCTTTGCCCGCCTTTCCCACCTGGGGTTCGTGCTTGACGGCAGCGCGTACTTTCGCACTGGGGTCAAGCAATACAACGCGTTTTTCGGGCCGCGGCTCTCCGCGACTTACGGGAAGTGGCGCCCCTTCGTGCACGCTATGGGCGGCTACCAGCGGTTGAATTCGAATGGCAACATCTTCGGCCACGTCGCCATCGATATCGGCGGCGGCGCCGACTACAAACTCTGGTTCAAGAATTTCTCCTGGCGCCTGCAAGGCGATTACATGCACACTCACTACCTGAGTGCCTACCAGAACGACTACCGCGCTTCCACTGGCATCGTGTGGCGATTCTGAGCGATTGCCGAAGCGCTTCCGGGGAGCGGTTGATACTGACCGAGTTGCCTTTCTCAGGCATCTAACGACTTTGCGCTTGCCCGCGGGCTAGCAGGCGAACAGGAGAGAGACCCTATGCGCAGAGCTGCCTTTGTCGCCTCCACGATGTTGTTATTTGCAGGATTGGCAGCTGCCCAGGTCCTTACGTCAGGCAATGTCTTTTTCGGATACTCCTACTACAATACCGATCTTTCTTCGACCGGCCGCATGAACGCGAACGGCTGGGAGGGAACGCTCGAAGGAAAAGTCCTGCCCTGGGTCGGTATCCTCGCCGATTTCAGCGGACATTACGGCTCCCAGGACTTTGCTTTTCCCTGCTCGCTCGGGCCCTGCGGCACCATAAGCGAGAATGTCAACGAATACAACGTGCTGTTCGGACCTCGCGTGTCGACCTCGGTGGGGAAGTTTCGTCCCTTCGCCGAAGCAATGTTCGGCATTGGCCATGTGAATGCCAATGCAGCCGGCGCGGATACCTCATTCGCGGCCGCGTTGGGCGGGGGACTCGACTACCGCCTGGTTCGACCCGTGGCATGGCGTTTCCAGGGTGACTACGTACACACGCGCTTTTTTGGAGCGCGGCAAAACAACCTGCGCCTGTCGACTGGCATCGTCTTGCGCTTCTAAGCGTTCGCCTGCACACTTGCCTCACGCAAAAGCAGGATTCAGCTGGTTGGCTGAATCCTGTTTTTTGCGGCCACGGCCAAAAATCGGCCGGCCAAAGTCGAGAAAGGAATCTAGGCGCGGGGCACGCCGTCGGGCTCGCCCGCCCAGTATTTGTGGTCGCGCAGAAAGTACTTTTCATTCCAGTAGTTCATCGCGGTTTTGAGGAAGAGCCAGCCCACGCGCAAGTGGCCCATTCTCTTGAAGCGCCGATTCGTCGTATAGACGCCGCCCCGCACGATGGCAAAGCGTCTCCGCTCTACCTTCTGGCTTAGCCGGTAATCTTCTGCAAAAAGAATCTGCTCGTGGAATCCTCCCAGCTCCCAGAATTTCTTGCGGTCAAACAGCATGAACATTCCGGTCGCAAATGGGCGATGCAGATACGACAGATACTGAAAGACATCGAGTGTCGTGTAGAACGATTTATCGAGCCAGCCGGCGTCGCGGCACAGAATGTTCGTGGTCACGCAGTGCATATGCTTCTCTTGCGCCCGCTCGACGCAGTGCCGCACTAGAGACCGGTCCGCCAGTTCGATGTCAGCATCCAGAAAAAGAACGTAAGGAGTATCCGCATGGGCCGCGCCTTGATTGCGCCCCACAGACGGCATTCCGCCGCGGATTACGCCGACGTTCAGGCGGTCACGAAAGCTCATCACGATCTCGGGCGTGCCGTCGGTCGAATTCGCGTCAGCGACCAACACCCTCGTACTCGACATCTTCGAGTAGTCCTGAGTCGTCAGCGAAGTCAGCAAGCGCGGAATCAGTTTCGCCTCGTTCTTCGCCGGAATCACGATCGTCAGCTCGCTCGCCGAATTGATGCTCGCGGTATTCATGGATCTGTACCCCCTGTTCGTCGATCGTCAGATAAGTAAGCCGGGAATCGACCCACCCGCCCGTGTTGTAGTAATCGATGCCGTCCTGCCGCACATGGATGGCTTCGTGCGTATGTCCGCAGAAAATGCGATCCGCGCCGTGGTTTCGCGCGTACGCCAGCGCCCCGGCCGCGACTTTCGGCGACATCCGCAGCCAGCGCGTATTCAGCCGGTCGATCAGCCGCGCGATGGGCTTGCTCTTGAAATCGAGCTTTTGCAGCTGTAAGTAAAGTGACGTGCCCAGCCGGCTCAGCCGGATGCGATTCACCTGAAAGCCGTCAAATTGATGCCCGTGAATAGCAACGTGCCGCAGCCCGCGATATTCCCACTCGTAGTGCTGGTAGACCCGAACCCCGACCAGGTGCGACATGATGTTGGTCAGTCCGTGATCGTGGTTTCCTTCCACCCAGACCACCTCAATGTTGCGCTTGGGATTGGAGAGCTTGCGGATGTATCCCAGGAACTTCCAGTGGTCTTTGGTCAGGCGGGCAAAGTTGAGGTCCGCAAAGATGTCACCCAGCAGAATCAGGCGCTGAAAACGGGTTTCCTTCAGCACGCGCATAGCTTCGCGCGCATGACTCGTCTCCGCACCCAGGTGCAGATCGGAGAGGATCAGCGTGTTGTAGGCAGGCAGATCCATACTTTTCTTGTAGCAGCCAATTGTTACGGGGTGATGAAATGTGCATCAAAATTGGTGCAACAGGGTAACCACTTAAGTAACTTAGACTTAACCGGAAAGGCAATGATGAGGGGGAGGGCCGAAGAGCTAGTGCCGCGCCTTGAAAATGAGGTCTGAGTATCGGCTTGCACAAGAAATTCACACGCAGCAACAGTCGTATACGGGCTAGTACCGCCGTAACGTTGACCGTCGAATACAGGAATCCTATATTTCGAACATAGGAATCCTATATTGGAGGCTAATTTTGTTGACGAAGCGTATTCGCTCCAAAATCGCGCGGGGAAGCGGCGAACTGGCCATCCTGTCGTTGCTGGCCGAGCAGCCGCTGTACGGCTTCGAAATAGCCAAACAGATTGGCGAACGAACCGGCGGCGCGCTGAAATTCACGTTAGCGTCGCTCTATCCCCTGCTTTATGACATGGAAAAACATGGCTGGGTCGAGGGCCGCTGGCAGGCCAACCACGCCGGCCGCGATCGCCGCTACTATCGCCTCACGCCCGCCGGAAAAAAGCAACTCGCTCCCCTCAAAGAAGAGTGGCGCAATTTTTTCCGGGCCCTCAACACCCTCGCCGGAGTCAGCCATGCCTGATTGGAAGGACCTGGTCCGACAGCGAATGCAACCGCCGCCTGTGACGCAAGCGGACGAGGTTATCGAAGAGCTATCGACGCACTTGGAGGAGACTTACAACGACCTGCTGGATCGCGGATGCGCGCCTCAGGCGGCATTCGAACGTACGCTGCAAGAAGTCGACGACTGGGACGTTCTTTGTAGACGAATCTCCCGGACAAGACAAAGGAGAAATCCGATGAATGATCGCACCAAGCGTTTGTGGCTTCTCGTGGCTGTGACATGGCTGGGCGCAAGCTTGTCTGCTGTGGTTCTGCAGCCTGGCCGCCTTTATCCATATCTGATTGTGTTCTACTTGCCTTGGCTGGCTACGCTTCCCCTTGTTGGTGCCGCAGGAGCCTACCTGGCGCAACGTGGGGACCCGGTGAACGATCACGTCAAGCGCTTGTGGCTTTCGGTAACCGTCACTTGGCTGGGCACCATCTTGTCGCTCGTGGTTCTGCAGCGGATTGACCATCCAGAACTAATCTTGAGGCGGCCCATTCCTGTTTGGTTCCCTTTACCTGGGCTGGCTACGCTCATCCTTGTCGGAGCCGCCGGGGCCTACTTGGCGCAACGCGCGAATGCACCTCGCAAGACACGGCTGGTGGTGGCGACTTCTCCGGCCCTGCTTCTAGGCATCGTGATGCTGCTGCTTCTGCCTTGGCGCGTGGCCGTTGACCGCTACCCTTGGGCGCTCCGCTTCTTCGCAATCGACGCCGGAAACTTGGCGGTCGTTCCCGGGCTGGCCTTGCTGTTCGGTGCTCTGCCTTTCCTGCGGCAGGGATCCGCAAACTCGATCCCTTTGCCCACGGGTGACGTAAACGCCTCGACGCGCACGACAGCCTTGCCGGAGTGAGCCACGCCCGATTGGAAGGGAATCGTCAGTGAGAATATGTCCGCGCATGCAAGCGCGCTACTTCGCCGGCGGCACGTACTCTTTCGGCACAGCCGAGCCTTCCCCGAAGAAGAACATCTCCAACTGCTTGACGATCACTTCCTGATCCTCGCGCCGAGCCGGGTTCAGCCGATATTCGTTCAGCAGCATCTTGCAATGCTCCATCCACATACGCCACGCTTCCTGGGAGACGTTGTCATACACCTTTTTGCCGAGCTCGTTATCAAACGGAGGCTCGTCCAGCCCCGGCATTTCCTTCTTGAACTTCACGCAGAAAACAGTGTGCGCCATAACTCCCTCACGAATGATCTGTGCTGATTTCGCTATTCCATCTTACACGGAGAGTGGCAGGCCGGACCCGCGGAGCCCCCTTGCTTCCTTCGTGGACCTTCGTGTCCTTCGTGGTTCAGGAGTTTGGAGCTGTCTATTCCAGCACGCTGTCGTCCAGCTTCTTCTTGCCCCAATCGTTTGCAGCCTGTACGAACGCCAGAACGAGCGGGTGCGGCTTCTTTTCTGTGGAAGACAGCTGGGGCTGGAATAGCGTGGCGACAAAGAAGCGGTGGGTCGGTGATTCGATGGCGCGAATCTCGCCTTGCGGGCCGCGGGCGACGACCGGAAATCCCGCTTCCATCGCAGCCCATTCAAACTCGGGATTGATTTCGAAGTTGCAGAAGAACTCTTCCGTCACCGTCTCTTTGTCCTTGCCGTAGAAGGTCTGCAAATAAGAACCGGGGCGCAACTGAATCTTCGGCACGGCGCCAGAAAGCCTGGGCGCGTCACCCTTGCGGTCGGGCACGGCGCAAGCCACGGGATAGATGACGATGTTCTTCGAGCCGGAGTTGTTCTCGGCGCTGTCGGCATCCTTGATGTTGAGCACGTTGCGGGCGAACTCGATGAAGGCGTACTGAAATCCGCCACAGGTACCGAGGAACGGCCAGTCGCGCCGGCGGGCGAACTCAATGCCCCTGAGCATGCCATCGAAACTCTTGTACGGGCTGCCGGGCGAGGCCCAGAGGCCGTCGAAGGACTCCAGCTTCTTTTCAGCGTCGGCGCCAGTCAGGGACGGGGTGGACAGCCACTCGGATTCCACAGTCATTTTCAGCTTGCGGGCAGCATGCTGGAGGGCGTCGTTGGTGGCGTGGTGAGATCGAAACTCAGTATTGAAATCGCCCAGGATTCCGATGCGTACGGCGTCGTTCACGCGTTGATTGTACTAGAGGGCAAGCAGCGCCCTGGCATCAGCGAGTCACGAAAGGTTAGATGCGTGATGCCTCGCAGAATTCAGGCGCGCGGGCCGGAGGCTGTTCAACTGCAGGGATTACCCGAGCCTGCCGACGGGAAGGGTCCCCGCCAAGCGATACTACAACTGATTCTTGAGTCCGAGGAATAAGTAGAGACTGAGCAGTGCCAGAGCCGGACCACCCCAGATCATGAGCGCGCATTTCCAGCCCAGGGCGCTGGCCACTTCCCGCTGGCTGCGCCAGGAGATCAGAAATGTCTTGTTGTTCACGCCTTTCATCAGCACGACCGGCGGATGTGGATCGAAGCCGTTTGCCGTCGTCGCGGAAGATGCGGCAGTCTTCGAGCCGTTGCCGCTTGTGTCGGTGTTCAGCGGATCTGCCATCACCACGACGCCTCCAGCACTCGCTCCCGTGGTCACCCCTGCAGCGGCCCAGGCTGCCGGATTCGAGATGCCTGCTTTCATGAGAGCGGCAGCAATTCTCTGTTGCTGCGTCATGTCCGGCGTCTTGACAGGACCCGCATCCGGAGACAGGTGAACTATTCTGGGCCCGGTCGAATCGAATTCCGCAGCCAGCGGCTCGGAGAATGATTCCAGGCTGGGATCGTTCGTGCGTGGGTTCAGGGTCAACGAGCCCGAGTCCAAACCCAGGGAAAGCGATCCCGAAAGCGATGCGATGGACAGCGACATGCCGCGGCTGAGAGCTTCGCTGTCCGACACCGGTTCTGGAGCAACCCGAACGCCCGGGTTCTCCGCTAACGTTCCCAGGATGAACAGCGAGTTTTTCGGCTTGATGCAGTACTCTTCGACCCGGATTTTGTTGCTGGTCGTGACGCCGTGTCGCGCAAGAAAGCTGTTGACGTTGCCTGGCGCCTCCCCGGCATTGGAGAAGAAACCGTTGAACTCCTGCCGAAAATCGCGATAGAGATCGAGTTCGGCCCCGCGCGGATCGACCAGCATCAACCCCGTACCATCGTCGACAAAGAAAGGAACATGCATGCATTCGCCCGCGATCTTCACCCACTGTTTGTTCCTGCCCCGCTGCTTCCATTCCCAAACCAGCGTGCGGTAGTAGTAGCAGGAACGCGCGGTGATCGGCGCGATCATCGTGTAGGGTCCGACCGCGAGCCCGCTGACTTCGACCATCCCCATCGAAGCACTGCGAATCCTGGAGAACGGCGTGTCGAGGATGAGCCGGCGGCGCTGGAGCAGGCGGAATCCGTAGAAAAACAGGCCAACCCCGGCACAGACGCCGAGCGCGCACAGAACGAGAGGTTCGGTCACGTCCGACGAGCGATCAATCAGTGCAGCGGCAACAGTCACGAGGCGGAATCCAGGGTTGGGGCTGAAGTTTCAGGCCCCCATGGTCAGGCTAGGCGACAAGCACCGGCGGCGGCAGCCAGAAAACGTGCGCGGCGCTTACGTTGGTAATGGGCGAGGGTAGGACGCGCGGGCTGTGGAACTCGGCGTGTTACGGTCGGCGAAGCGTTTCTCTGCGGACGCTGGTCCAGCCTGCGCTGCACGTCAGAGAAGCATCTTCGCCCCGTATCTACTGAATCAGCGTGCCTCCGTTGCCGCCATTCGGCTCTTCCTCGGGCGCAATCACGACCGCAGCGGCGACACGGTCGCCGGGCTCCATCTGCAGCATACGCACGCCCTGGGCGTTGCGGCCGGTTTCGCGGATGGTGCTCGAGTCCATGCGGATGATCTTGCCGTACTGGCTGATGAGCATGACCTGCGAGGTCTCGTCGACCTGGGCGATGGCGACCACTTTGCCGGTGCGCGTGGTGACCTTGACGTTGACCACGCCCTTGCCGCCGCGGTTGATCAGGCGATACTCGTCGGCCGGAGTGCGCTTGCCGAAACCGTTCTCGGTCACGGTGAGGATAAGGGCACCCTTGGGGAGTTCTCCCACCGTCGCTTCGCCGCCTTCGCCCGCAGGCATGACAGGCGCGGCGCCGGGCTTGGGAGTGGTTGCCATGCCGACCACGTAGTCGCCCTCTTCCAGGTTAATGCCGCGGACGCCGTAGGCGGTGCGGCCCATGGAGCGGACATCTTCTTCGTCGAAGCGCACGGCCATGCCCTCATGCGAAGCGAGGAAGATGATCTGGTTGCCGTCGGTCAGGCGGGTGCCGACCAGCTCGTCGCCCTGGTCAATTCCAATGGCGTTGATGCCGTTGGAGCGCACATGGATGAACTCGCGAAGCTCGGACTTCTTCACCGTACCGTTGCGCGTGGCGAAGAAGATGTACTTTCCTTCCTCTTCCAGATTGCGCACCACCAGCAGGGTTCTCACCGTTTCGCCGGGCTGCAATCCCACCAGGTTGCCAATGTGCTTGCCTTTGCCGGCAGCGCTGACGTCGGGAATTTCGTAGACCTTGAGCCAGTAGACGCGGCCGGTGTTGGTGAAGATGAGAATGTAGGCGTGGGTCGAGGCGCTGAAGAGATGCTCGACGAAATCCTCGTCACGGGTCTTCATCCCGGTGCGGCCGGTGCCTCCGCGGCGCTGCATGCGGTAGGTCGAGATGGGCGTCCGCTTCATGTAGCCGGAATGGCTGACGGTGACGGCCACCTGCTCATCGGCGATGAGATCTTCAAGGACGATTTCGGCGGCTTCGTCTTCGATCCGCGTGCGGCGCCCGTCACCGTACTGCTTTTTGACTTCCTCGAGTTCCTTGATGATGACGCCGCGCAGCTTTTTCTCTGAGCCGAGGATCGATTCGTATTCGGCGATGTTGCCGCGAACTTCGGTCAGCTCTTTGGAGATTTCGTCGATGGAAAGCTTGGTCAGGCGGTGCAACTGCAGTTCGAGAATGGCGTCAGCCTGCTTGGCCGTGAACGGCTTCTCGGGGTCGAGCTTGGGAGCGCGGCCCGTCGTGTTGACGTCGATCTTCTTGCCCCCGAAGTAGAGCACCAGGTTTTCCCGGGCATCGGCACGGTTGGCGCTGCCGCGAATGATGACGATCACGTTGTCGAGGTGATCGAGCGCGGTCAGGTAGCCTTCCAGAATGTGCTCGCGGTCTTTCGCCTTCTGCAACAGGTAGGCAGTGCGCCGGCGGACGACGTCCACACGGTGCTCGATGAAATACTTGATGGTCTGGATCAGACCCATCTCGCGCGGCTGTCCGTTGACCACCGCCAGCAGGATCATGGAGAAGCTTTCCTGCATTTGCGTGTGCTTGAACAGCTGGTTGAGGACGATCTGAGGCTCGACGCCGCGCTTGAGCTCGATGACGATGCGCACGGGCTCGTCGCGTCCGCTCTCGTCGCGGACGTCGGAAATGTCTTCTATATCCTTGTCGTTGACCAGTTGCGCAATGCGCTCGACCAGCTTCGCCTTGTTCACCTGATAGGGAATTTCGGTGACGATGATGGCCTGGCGGTCCTTGGTCAGATTCTCGATCTTGGCATCGGCCCGCATCATGAAGCGGCCGCGGCCGGTGCGGTAGGCCTCGAAGATGCCGGCGCGCCCGTGAATAATGCCCGCGGTCGGAAAATCGGGTCCCTGCACGAAATGCAGGATCTCGGCGAGCTGCGCGTTGGGATTGTTGACCAGCGTGATGGTAGCGTCGACGATCTCGGTCAGGTTGTGCGGCGGAATTTTCGTCGCCATTCCTACGGCGATGCCGTCGGAGCCGTTAACCAGCAGATTCGGAATGCGCGCGGGCAAGACGTCAGGCTCGACTTCACTGCCGTCGTAGTTGGGACTAAAGTCGACAGTCTCCTTGTCCAGATCTTCCAGCAGCGGCACGGAAACCTGGGCCAACTTGGCTTCCGTGTAACGATCGGCCGCAGGCGGGTCTCCGTCGAGGGAGCCGAAATTTCCCTGACCAAAAATCAGGGGATAGCGCATCGACCAGTCCTGCGCCAGGCGAACCAGGGCATCGTAAACGGCGAGGTTGCCGTGAGGATGGTACTTGCCCATGACGTCGCCGACGATGCGGGCGCACTTGCGGGTGGCACGGTTGGGCTGCAGGCCCATCTGCTGCATCGTGTAGAGAATGCGGCGGTGCACCGGCTTCAGTCCGTCGCGCACGTCGGGCAGGGCGCGGCCGATGATCACCGACATGGCATAGTCGAGATATGACCGCTTCATCTCCTCTTCAATGTTGACCGGTTGAATGTTCAACGCGCCGGGGCCATCGCCGCCGGGAGGAGGAGTAAGAGGAAGCTCTGGATTCTGATCGTCAGGCATGGGTTAGCTCTCAGCCCTCAGCTTTCGGCCATCCGCTCCGGCAACGTCGACAATGCGGAGCAAACGGGCCGTAACTGATTGTATTTACAGGATGTTATGTGCCCCGGGAACTATGGTCAGTATATCACGATTGGCCGGCCGAATGGGCGCGGGTGTTGACGGAAATGAGGCTGTTGGAGGAACGAATCCGCGGACGCTAGAGTGCGAGGCTTTACGGCCTGGTGATGACTTCGTTGGGCGCAGAGGGCAGGCGGAAGCCGACGCCTCGCGATCGATTCAAGTCCAGGGTTTCGGGCAGGTCCAGCGAAGTCAGTTCGATTTTCTTGCTCCACGACCCGCCGGAGTAATAGTCGGCACGGGCGTAGAGCACGCCGTCACTGATGACGTAGTCGGACACTTCTTCGTGGTGACGATCACGGAAAACGAGAACCACGGCAGGCAGATCGCGCGATGCGGCGGTGTGATTGACCGCGGCGGACGGCCGTTCTATCTGTTGCGGCGTGGACGAACTCCGATCGATCATCTCGGATCCCGAAGGCTCCGCGCCGCTGACGCGGACGTAGCGATCTCCCTGTAGTTCGATCACCAGGGGCTCGGCCGGGGATGGAACTGGCTCGGGCAAGGTCGCCGCCGGCGCGGGCTGCATCACGATAACCGGTGATTGAGAGGAGACGGGGTAGCCTGCGCTGTAGACGTCATCAGCAAAAAACGGGTCGGCGAAGAATGCGCCGGGATAAAAGAACGACCGCTGATTAGGGAAAGTGCCGAACCCCGGACCTGCGCCGGGACCCAAGGCAGGCGATGTCGGATGGAGCCGAGTAAAGCCCGGCCCTGGCGAAGGCATTCTCTGAGCGCTGACCCACGACGCGACAAGGGCAAGCAGCGTGATCAGCGTGAGCCTGGATATGGTGAGCCTGGACATGGCTAGTTAGCCTGTGATGCCGTAGGCAACTGAAAGCTTACGCCTTGATCTTCATTGAGTTTCTGGGTAACGCCGAGGTCGAGATCAGCCAGCATGATCCTGCGATGGTGCCCCGGCGTGAGATCAAACAGAGTCGCGCCCAGGATCGCGTAGTTTTCCACTTCAAGCTTTTGACCATCCTTGAACACCAACACAGTCGGCGCCTGTGGGGTTTCAGGGGCAGGAGGATCGGCGTCGGCGTTCTGATCAGCGTGCGGCGTGGGAACGTCTTTCACGGGCGGGACATAGGAGTCAGGGCCTGATCCGCGGCGATCGAAAACGGTGGGGCCACCCTGATAGTCCGGGTCGGTATCGGCATCGGCGTCGCTGTCACTTTGGGCTGCGTCCGCATCATCGTAAGGGACCGGAACGGCATACGCATAGGGATAGAAGCCTACCGCAGGCACGCCATCCTGATGGCGATGATGGGGATGCACGTTGTGACGCCGAACCGACGGGAAGGGGATCACTCCCGTGGGCGGCACGACCGGACCGGTGCGCGGCGCAACCACATTGGGCGCCAGTGGCGTGACGGCAGCATGCGGCGTGACAACGGCATGACCTCCAACTCCCGTCGCTGTCGAGGAAGAAGTCTGCGCTGTATTCATCTGTGCCTGAGCGCCTGAGACGGATAGAACCGCCAGGGCTGCCAGGAGGACGACTGCCGCCGACGCTGGAATCGAGCGCCGCATAGAGACATGATACCGCAGGAGACGAGTCATGGCGCACCTCGACGCTAGAACGCTCGTACTTGTTTAGATTGCACGCCGGGGCGAGCGGATGCCCAACCAGCACGGTCCGGATGCGGCCTGACATCGGCCGGATGTTATTGAAACCACGGCTGCTGGCAAGATGCAGAATATAATCGTTGCAGATCGTCGTAGATCGTCCCCGCTGCAAATATGAAATCTGCCTTCCGTTATGCGCTGTTGGGGTTAGTCCTGGTGATCGTGGCCATGGTGTCGGCGCTGACGGCAATGCGGTTTGCCATCCATGGACAGGAGGTTGCCGTACCGCCTCTGGTGGGACTGGCCCCGGCGGAAGCTGAGCGCGCCGCGGCTGGATTTGGGCTGCAGATGTCGATTGAGCGCCAGTACTACAGTCCGCAGATCCCGGAGGGAAAGATCATGTCGCAACTCCCGCCGCCGGGGACGAAAGTGCGGCGTGGCTGGCAGGTACGTGTGGCGCAGAGCCTGGGACCTACGCGCGTGGCGATTCCTGACGTCACCGGTCAGAGCGAACACGCCGCGGAGCTGAACATCCGCCGCCGGGGGCTGGATGTGGCTTCGATGGCGGAGGTAGAAACACCGGGAATTCCGCTGGACCAGGTGCTGGCGCAGAGTCCTCCAGCAAACGCAGCCCGGGTGTTGGCGCCGAAGATCAGCCTCCTGCTTTCGTCCGCGGCCGAGCCTCAGGCATTTGTGATGCCGAGCTTTGTAGGGCAACCGCTGGGCAGCGCCAGCCGGACGCTTCTGGATTCGGGGTTCAGGCTCGGGAATGTCAGCGTGGCGCCTCCGCCTGTTCCTCCTCAGACGGATTTGGCGACGAATCCGGCTGAGACCGGCGCTCCTCAGGCCGCGCCGCCGCCGGCTCCGCCAACGCCCGCTCCTGCACCCACCCAACCTGCACCCGCCCAGCCCACGCCCGCGAGCATCATTGTGTCGCAGGTTCCGGCGGCGGGACAGAGAGTGCCGGCAGGCGCTACGGTGAATTTTGAAGTACGTTAAGAACAACTTCTTTCGCCGCGGATTTCACGGATGACCGCGGATAGACCGGAAGAAGGACTACAAGCTCCGCTCCAGGATTGCGGCAAAGAAACCGTCGCAGGGATGAACCCCCGGCATTGTGCGCAAGTAGGGGCCTCGAGTCAGCGCGGCTGGGTCAGTCCAGGTGAGTTCGCCGGCTGATTTCAGGCGATCAAGTTCGGCGCGGCAATCGATCAGGGGGAAGGAATTGGCATCAGCCGAGGTTTGTTCGATCAGGACCGGTTCGACGACATCTTCGTTTTCTTCTCTCTCCAGCGAACAAGTTGAATAGATCAAACGGCCGCCGGGAGCGAGTTGCTTCATGGCGGAGGCGAGGATCGCGCGCTGCTTTTGCTGTAATTGCTGCAGGTCGGCGGCCTGCACCCGCCATTTGATTTCGGGATTGCGGGCGATCGTGCCGGTTCCGGAACAGGGGACGTCGGCGAGAACACGGTCAAACAGGCGGGAAGTCGGGAGTGAACAGGCGTCTGCAGCGATGATGTGGATTTGAGCAGTGGACGATTCGTGCCCACGAAGCAACTTCCGCAGCAGGCGCGCGCGATGGGGGTAAAGCTCTACTGCAGTTATCGCAGCGGTCGGATTACGGTCTGCGATCGCAAGCGTCTTGCCACCCGGAGCGGCGCAGCAGTCGAGGATGCGAGCGAATGGTGTTCCGGAAGAGCCAACTAGCGCCGCGACCAGTTGCGAGGCTTCGTCTTGAATGACGATTTCGCCGCGGCGAAATGAGTCAGTTCTCGTGACGTTTCCCGCCGTGACTCGGCGTGCCGAGGTGAGCAGGGCTCCAGGCGCGAGAGCGATTCCCTGCTCCTGGAGGCGCTTTTCGGCATCCGGAGTCCGCAGGCGGATTGTGGTCGCGGGAATCGATTGATTGTGCTGGCAGATGGCTTGAGCGGAAGGAAGGCCGTACTCACGCTCCCAGCATTCAACCAGCCACAGGGGATGCGCGAACGTGCGCGCCAGGCTTTCAGTTGAAGCGGGTTCGCAGGTGAGACTCTGCCTGCCGTGCGCCGCCGCCGAGAGCTTCCGCAGCACGGCGTTCACAAAGGGAACGGCGGATCGCTTGCGCGCGCGCTTGACCAGTTCGACGCTTTCATTCAGGGCTGCGCGCTCCGGGATGCGATCGAGCCAGCGGAATTGATAGAGAGCGAGACGCAACGCGATGAGAATCTCCACGTCAAGCTTTGACAGGGCTTGCGAGGACGCGGTTGCGATCTCTTCGTCGAGCCGGGAACGCCAGCGAAGAACGCCCATCACCAGTTCGGTGGCCAGAGCATGATCAGGAGCGGAGAGGCGCTGGTAGCCGGCGGAGTGCAGCAACTCGGATGCGTACGAAGCTTCCCGCTCGACGCGGAGCAGGATGTCGAAGGCGGCAGCGCGGGCGGGGGAGACTGGCATGGCTGGGATTCTAGGCTAGGATGAAAGATCTTAACCACAGAGGGCACTGAGGAACACAGGGTTCAACCCAGCTTCTCGCCCGGGCTCGTGCGATAGCCGTGGATGAAATCACGCCCTGGAGTGCGTTTCTTTCCTTCCAGTTGAACTTCCAGCAATTCGAGCGAGGTGCTGCCTCCGCAGCCAACCAGAAGACGGCCCTCGTGGACGTGCAGTTCGGCGGGCGGGAATTTCTCGCTGGCCGGGCGTGCGTTGATGATTTGCAGATTCTTCCCGCGGAACTTCGTGTAGGCTCCGGGCCAGGGCTGGAAACCTCGAATGCGGTTGAAGATTTCGGTCGCGGATCGCCTGAAATCCACCAGCCCATCCTCCCTTTTGAGAATAGGAGCCAGGCTCGCCTGCGAATCGTCTTGTCTGCGGCGTTGAATGGTTCCCGCGTCCAGGCCGCGCAGAGTTTCAATCATGAGATCAGCCCCCGTCGTGGCGAGGCGCGCGGCTATAGTTTCGGCCGTGTCGTCCGAAGCGATGGAGAGTTCCTGCTGCAGGAGGATGTCGCCCGTGTCGAGGCCGGCATCGAGGCGCATGGTCGTAACGCCTGTGATCGTTTCACCATTTGCGATCGCCCACTGAATCGGCGCAGCGCCGCGGTACTTGGGGAGCAGCGATGCGTGCAGGTTGATGTTGCCGAAGCGCGGCAAGTCGAGCATCCACTGCGGGATCAGGCGGCCGTAACCGACGACGATGATGGCGTCGGACTTCAGGACCGTAAGTTGGGTGCGGAATTCCTCGTTGGTCTTGATGCGGTCAGGCTGGCTGATGGGAATTCTCAGTTTGAGGGCAGACTCCTTGACGGGAGATGCCACGAACTCGAGGCCGCGGCCCTTAGGCCGGTCCGGCTGCGTCACGACGAGAGCGATGCGAAAGCCTGCCGCAGCAAGCTTCTCGAGCGTAGGCACGGCAAACTGAGGCGTGCCGCAGAAAACGAGATGGAGCGATTGAGGCATCGACGCATTGAGTCATTGAATCATTGATTCAATGACGAAATGATTCAATGTTTACCATTCTCCCGCCTTGATCAGCTTGCGGATTCTGCGCTTGATCAGATCGCGTTTCAGCGCGCTCAGATGGCTGATGTAGAGTTTGCCGTTCAGGTGATCGGTTTCGTGCAGAAGAGCGCGAGCCAGCAACTCCTCTCCCGTCTTTTCGAAGGTTTTTCCGTGAACGTCCTGGGCGCGAACTGTCACCTTGTTGGGCCGAGTGACGTTCTCGCGAAAATCAGGAATGCTGAGGCAGCCTTCGCTCTGGGTATGTTTGCCTTCGCTGCGAACGATCTCGGGATTGATCAGTACGAGTTTAGCTTTAGGGTCTTCCTTGAACGTGACGTCAATGACGGCGACGCGGCGCCCGATGCCGATTTGCGGAGCGGCCAGGCCGACACCATGGGCCGCATACATCGACTCGAACATGTCGTCGACGAGCTTCTGCAGTTCTTCGTCGAAGACAGTCACGGTTTCCGAGGGTTTCTCGAGGACCGGATTGCCGAACTTCACGATGGGGTAGATCATGCAGTGCGATCGATCATCAGTAGTTCTTTAGTTGCTGGCAGTAGCCTTGGAAATTCCGCAAAGTCTCGGTCACGGAGTCACCGCCGAATTTCTCCAGAGCGCAGCGAGCGAGAGTCAGCGCCACCATTGCCTCGGCGGCGACTCCCGCCGCCGGAACGACGCAGACATCGGAACGCTCGTAGGCGGCCTTGACCGGCTCGCGCGTGGCAAAGTCGACCGACTGCAGCGGCCGCCGCAGCGTGGAAATCGGTTTGAGGTATCCCCGAACGCGGATTTCTTCGCCGTTGGAGACGCCACCTTCGATGCCGCCGGCGTTGTTGCGGGCTCGGGAGAACGCAGTATAGCCCTCGGTGGCTGAGTAGCCGATCTCGTCGTGAACGGTAGAGCCGGGCGCGAAGGCTGCTGCAACGCCAGAGCCGATTTCCACGGCCTTTACCGCCTGCAAAGACATAACCGCGGCAGCGAGTTGCGCATCGAGACGCTCGTCCCATTGCGCGTAAGTGCCGAGCCCGGGCGGAACTTGGTGGGCGACGACCTCAAAGACCCCGCCCACCGAGTCTCCGGTTTTGAGAACTTTGTCGACCTCGTCTTTCATGCGCGCTTCGGCGTCAGGATCGGCGCAGTTGAGAAGAACTTCCGCGCGGGAGCGCAGGGTCTGAATTTTCTCCCATTCCACGGGAGCAGAGACTGTCACGCTGCCCACTACCACGACATGACTGAGAACTTCGATGCCGAGTTCCCGCAGGAAAAGCTTGGCGATCGCCCCGACCGCGACGCGGGCTGCGGATTCCCGCGCAGAGGCCCGCTCCAGCACGTAACGAGCCTCGGGGAAATTGTATTTCAGCGCGCCGGCGAGATCGGCATGGCCGGGCCGCGGGGAAGCGACACGCTTGTGTTTGGCGGCATCGCCAGCTCCAACGGGCAACGATTCGCCCCAGTTCTTCCAATCCTTATTTTCCAGCAGGACCGAGATCGGCGAGCCGATGGTCAATCCGTGGCGCACCCCGGAGAGAATATGAGCCGTGTCGCGCTCGATTTTCATGCGGCCACCGCGGCCGTAGCCCTGCTGCCGACGCCAGAGCTCCCGGTCGAGAAAGGCCTGGTCAACTTTCAATCCGGCGGGCATACCGGACAGGAAAGCGACCAGAGCTTCGCCATGGGATTCTCCCGCAGTGAAGTAGCGCAGCATAAACGCTCGATTGTACCTGATGGGTGGCGCAATCGGGATTAGGCCGGAACGCGTAGGCCAACTGATTCCGAAATCCGCACTGGATGCGGATTTTCACAGTCCGCGCACCTTCGCCAAAGAGTACAATGACGTGAGCGTTCAGTTTCCAGTCATTCGTCCGGGTCGATGGCCCACGCTGCATTACCAAACTTCTCTGGCCCATAAGGAAAAAACTGTGTGCCCCCACGCACAGATTCCGCCGGATGCGTCTGGCGACACGAAGATTCGTTGTCTCCTGGTGCATGACCACGTTCTGCTGCGCCAGGGTCTGAGACGTCTGCTCGAAGACGAGCCCGACCTGGAGGTCAGCGCCGAGGCTGGAAATGCCGCAGAAGCGCTCCAGAAAGTTGGCGAATGCCTTCCCGACGTCGTCATTACGGATGCACGCGTTTTCGACTATCCGGCCGATCAGGTCGAGCAGTTGATTCTGCAGGGGTCTCCCCACAGCAAGGTCCTGTTCCTGACCATGCACGAGCACGAAGAAGACCACCGGTCTGAGGATGGTGCCGGCGAGACGAATTGCGCCGTGCGGCGAACCTCGGCGGAGGAACTGGCAGAAAAGGTAAGGAAGGTTCACTCCGGTGAACGCACAGCCGTGCGGGAGATCCCGCGTCGATGGCGCGGAGAGGTAATAACGGGAGCATTCCTTCCACGGAAACGTCTGTTGACGGCGCGGGAGCGCGAAGTGCTGAAATTGCTGGCCGAGGGCAGAACCGTGCGGTCTGTCGCTGGCGTTCTCGGAGTAAGCGCCAAGACAGTGGATGCGCACAAGTTCAATCTGATGCGCAAGCTCGGACTTCACAACAAAGCCGAGCTGGTGATGTGGGCCATCCAAAAAAAGGTCGTAAAGCTGCCGGTCAACTTCTAGCTTGTGCCACCATCGCACTCCGGCAAACGAAACTAGCCGGGCTTCATCGCTTCACTTCATCGCGTCACTTCATCGCTTCACTTCGACTGTCTGGGTGAGCTCAAAGGTCACATCCGATTCGGCGGGCAGCACGATGTCTTTGTTTCCCGTGAAGGCCGCTCCCCCTGCGCCCGCTCCTCCGCCGGCGAGCATGCCGATAGCAGCACCTTTGCCTCCTCCGGCGATGGCTCCAATGATTCCACCCACGGCCGCGCCTCCGCCCGACATGACGGCCGTACGTTTACCTTTTCCCTTGGCCGAGAAAGAACGCGCCGCGGATTGAACCGGCACATCGGAGCCATTCAGGTGGATAGAGTCGAGGCGCACCTGGAGCACCGCGCCCCCGGCAAATCTGCCCAGCGGCTTGGCGTCGCTGACCGTGCCGCTCACATTCGCGCCGTTCGGAATCGCAATCTCGTTGCCCACCATCACATCCTTGGCCACGGTGCCGGTGAAGGTCTGCCCGGCCTGGCTCAACTTGGAGCCTAGAGCCGAACCCAGGCTGATCGTCACGCTGGTTCCTGCGGGCACAACCAGCGGCTCCTTCTTTTTTTCCTCTCGGGCTTCTTTGCGTTCCTTGCCGCCCGGCTCCTGGGCCGCGTTGCCGGTCGTGGCTTGAGGGTTGGCGGGATTGGTGTTGTCAGTCGCGGGCTTGCTGGTGCAGCCGAGCACGGCCAGCGCGAGGTAAAAACTCAGGGGAAATAGAATCACGCGTGAACGCATACGCACCTCCATCGCTGCCACTGTACCGGAGTCAGCAGGCAGGAGCAATGGCTGATACACATGGTCGAGAATCAGAGGTGTGCCGGTCCATCTCACGACAGCCAGGTCCGCGGGAGTGTCAGCGCGTCGAACCTGCGGCGATTGCGAATTTCGCTCGTGGCTCCGCTCCTGGGGCAGGCGCGAGCTCAATTAGCCGCGAGGACCCACCCCCGGCAGAGTGGGAGCCCGCTCGGCTGGCTCCTCAACATCCGGGTCGAGCGGAGCCGAAGAGTCTGGCGGAGACGGCTTTTTCGGCGCCAGAAATTTTTCGGTGTTCAGCAACGGCCGGCCCAGAGACGAGTTGTAACTGGTCCACGGGCCGTCGAGCGCCGCTTCGCGCTCGAAATGGGCGCGCATGGCTTCCATCTTGGAGTCGAGGTCGTCGAGGTAGTGCAGCATGAGCGCCTCGGGAAACATGGGCAGCTTGGGCGAGCCGAACTCGTATTGTCCGTGGTGACTGATAATCATGTGTTCGACCAGGGTCTTGAGCTCTTCGGGAAAGCCGGGCACAAGCGCCAGCTTCGCCTGCAACATCTCCAGTTCGATGACCATGTGGCCCAGCAACTGGCCCTTCGTCGTGTAGGAAAACGAACGGTTGTAGGTTAATTCGTGAATCTTGCCGATGTCGTGCAGAAACACGCCGGTAAGGAGGACATCGCGATTGATCTGGGGATAGTTCTGGCACATCAATTCGCAGGACCGGCATAGGGACACGACGTGATCGAGCAAGCCTCCGATGTAGGCGTGATGCAGCGTCTTGGCAGCAGGGGCGCTGCGGTAGGCTGCGGCGATTTCCGGATCGGCCATGAAGGCCTGTACCAGCGATTTCAGATGAGGATTCTGGAAAGTGGCAACGTAGTTGGACAGCGTCTGCCAGAGCTGATCGATGTCCTTCGTAGTCTTGGGGAGATAGTCGGCGAAATCGATTTCTGATTCGCCCAGCTTACGCACCTTGTGGATGGTCAGCTGGAAGCGCTGCTTGTATTTGTTGATCAGCCCTTTGATTTTGATGAAGTCGTCCTGTTCGAAGGCCTCCAGGACATCTTCCACGTTGTCCCACATCTTGGCTTCGAGCTGGCCGCTGCGGTCGCCCAGGGTAAGAGCGAGATAAGGCTCGCCGGTCTTCTTGGGCTTGATCTGCTTGGCCACCACAACGAAGCTGGAAGTGATGACTTTGTTCTCGTGGCAAGCGCAATTGCCGATGTAGAAATCCTTCATGGCTGTGCTGCTTGAGTATAAAGCACCCGCCGAACCTCCACTGGCTCACACAAGAAGCTCAGAGAACGCCCAGCTTCTTGTGTTTCTTCTTGAGCTTCTTGGCGTCAGATTCCTTGGCCGTGGCGGTTTCGACCGGCTTGGTCTGGTTGGGGCTGGCGCCGGTATCCACATAGCCGGGCTTGTAGTCGATGTAGGCTTCTTCGCGCAGTTTGGTGAGGTAAGCGCGAAGCGCAGGCTGCAGCTTCTGGTAGTACAGCGCATCCTGAATCTTGGGCAGCGCTTCCTTCATCGGAGGAACGCCGGCCATCTGATGATCCACGACCTTCAGGATCACATACCCCTGCTTGGTCCGGATGACATCGGTGATATCACCCGCCTTCATGGCAAATGTCTTGTCCTCGAGTTCCTTGGCAAGCTGGCCGCGCTTGAACATTCCGAGCGCTCCGCCGTCGGCCGCCGAAGGGCCATCAGAATATTTCTTCGCGATGTCTTCGAAGCTGGCGCCGTCACGAATCTGTTTCAGCAGATCGTTCGCCTTGGCTTCCGCGGCGCTAAGGGCTGCGGCCTCGCCAGCCTGGCGATCGGCCTCGGCTTGAGCATTCGGAGCAGTGCTTGAGGGAGCGTTAGCGTCAGTTGCAGCTGGGGATGAAGCCGGGGGCGTCACGGGTTTCGGCGCGACCAGAATCTCGCTCAGCCGGATGAACTCCGGTTGCTCCATCTCGTTCTTGTGCTCGTCGTAGAATGCCTGCTCCTCCTCCTTGGTGATGCTCAGGTGGCTGCCCACTTCTTCGCCGATCACCTTCTGGGTGATGATCTGGTTCTTTTTGTTCTGCTTGAAATCCTCCCAGGGAATACCCTGCTTTTGCGCTTCCTTCTCCAGTGCTTCGAGCGAGTCGAGCTTCATATCCTTGCGCATCTGGTCCAGTTCCTTGATGAGCTCGGTTTCGCCGGTGATGTCCAGGTCTTTGCCTTTTTCCAGCAGAAGTTGCTGGTCGATGAGATCGCGGAGCACGTCTTTTTCGCGCTCGGCATAGACCTTGTCAGCGTTGGCGGGATCCTGTTGCTTCGTTTCCTCGCGGAGTTGGTCCTTGCTCCGGTCGTACTCCGAACGCGTGATGACCTGGTTATTTACCCGCGTGACGATTTCTTCGACAACGGTCTGCCCCAGCGCCAGCGCGGACAGACAGAGCACAACCGGGAAAACGAGGGAGATTCTCTTCATAGGATTCATGCGGCCACTCCACCTCGCGTTGGGGGCATGCGGCCGGCAATACGCACTATTTTACTCCTTCGGATCGGCCGGCCCGAACCATTCTGACTGATATGACGCGCGCAGCGAAGGAACTGGTTGGCTGCCTGGAATCAGGCGTTTCGTATCAAGGCGAGGGCGGTCCGGTCGTCGCACAGGGGAACGCCGGCGCCGAACTTGCCGACTGCGTCGAGCATGGAAACGCAGAGCGCTTGCGCGTTGCCCTGAGGAGCACACTCAAATTGCTCCTTCACCCGCTCCAGGCCAAATTCGCCGGATGACCTGTTCCGGCGGCCCTCGCATTCGATGAGGCCCCGGGAGACCAGCAACAGCGAGGAGCTCTTTTCCAGACCTATTGTGGGCGCTTCGCAGGTCGTGTGGGAAAACAGTCCCAGCGGCAGGCCGGTTGAAGGAAGTTCCGAAACGCCGGTGCCGTCGCGCAGGAGCCCCGGTGTATGTCCGCAATTGGTATAGCACAACGTACCGAACTTCTCGTGGTAGCACCCGATGAAGGCTGGACAGGAGCGCACTCCGGCAGATGCCTCGATCAGACCGCGATTCATGCGCAGGCAGAGTCCAGTCATGGCTTCGGATTCGTTGATGTCGGTACCCGAAAACAGCTCGCACCCGAGCTTGCGAAAGATTTCCTGGGCGGCGGAAAGGATGTGACGCGTGTCGTCGCGGCGTCCAGCCACATCGAGAAGACCGAAAAGAACACGCTCCGGACTTACGCGGACTGAGTCGTAGAAATCTCCCGCCACGCGTTTCCCGGCAAACACGGCAGCAATGTCCGCCCCCGCGATCTTGGGAAATACCGTCGGGACCGGCTCCGCCACGGGCTCGGGTTCAGGGGTCTGGGAGCGGAAAAGGGAGCGCATAACTTGGCCGGACGACCCTCCGAAACTAGCACATGAAACGACGGCGGGCAATCGGCAGATTGCACTCTTCTGGGACGTAGTCTGGACGCAGTCTGCCCGGCCGCGCCGCCCTAGTTTCCGTATCTGTCAGCGAGGTATTTGGCCAGATCGGATTCCATCTGGCCATAGTCGGAGTGGATCGTAGCGCGCAGAGCCGCCTCGGTCGAACTGCCCTCGCTCAGGCGTTGCAGGATGCGCTGGATGTCGCTCATGCCGTAAGAATCGTTGATATAAGACACAGCAGCCAGAGATTCGGCATAAGCCACATAGGCTTCCACGCCGGAGAAATTCATAAAGCTGCCCTCGAGGACATTCAGCGGGATATTGCGTTGGGCCTTGAAAAGCATGGCCAGTTGATGGCCATCGCCGCCCAGATTCTTCGGCTCGAGGAATTGCGCGATCCCTTCATTCAGCCAGTGCGGGCAGCGGCCGCCAGAAAGCTGATTGATAAAAGAATGAGCCAGTTCATGCTTGAGAACGCGCGCCAGCTCGGGTGAGACCGAACTCAGACCGCTTACCGGAATGCGCAGCTTGCCGTCGTTGATCGCTCCCGACCAGGTGGGAGCATGGGTGACATCGAAGAAAGCCTGCTCGGTGTAGAGCGTGACCAGGATGCTGTCGCGGGGCGGGTTGCCCAGGTTGCGCGCGAGGTCGTCATAGTCGGATTCGAGCGCGGTCAGTATCTGGGAGCGGAAGGTCTCGGAAACCTGCTTACCCTCGTAGTGCAGAACGAAGTGGCTGGTTTCGTGCTGGCTGAAATCCGATTCGACCGCGTCTTCCCGCTGGGCTTTGGCCAGAAGCTGTTGCACAGTCGCGTCCGGCCGCAACTCCAGCGAGCGTTTCCAGGAAATTACGGCATCTTTGGTGCGATCGGAGGCAAACTGCGCATAGCCCAGCATAGTGTAGGCGTCGGGCGAGCTGGGCGCCGAGCGAACTGCGCGCTGGGCATACGGCAGGGCCTCGGCTGCGTTTCCTGTCCGGACCAGCAGTGCCGCATAGTAGATAAGGATGGTGGAATTTTCCGGTTGAAAGCGCAGAGCGGTCTCGAAATAGCGCCGTGACTGATCGATGTTGCCGTGCTCGAATTCGAACTTTCCCGCGATGAAGTCAGCGGTCGCGCTCAACTCGGCCTTACCTTTGCCCTCCAGGCTGGCCAGCACGTCCGGGTCGACCTTGCCATCCCTGACGATCTTGGCGAAGACATCGCCCTCGTTGGCGAGGCTGTCAGCGGGAGTGAAAGTCGGGAGATCGGCGATCCTGGCGCCTGCGGCGGCGGCGGCGGGCGTCGGCACGCCTCCCGCATCGACGCGATCGACCATAGACTTAGGGATGGCGTAGGAGTCGTCGCCAATATCGTATTCGTAGTGGTTGCCGTCTTCGCGAACGTGGTCGGCGACAATGGTGCGGCCATTCTTCAGGTGGATCGTGTCAGCCCGCGCGCCGTACAGGCTCAGCACAAGCCATACAGCAAGGATCAGAAGGAAAGTGACACGGACCCGCATTCAGGCGCATTCTAGCAACTGTGGACAGCCGAACCACGTGACGAAGGTACTACTAAGAACGCTGCGCTCGCGCATCGCGCCCGCGATCTGCATAGCGGTTTGCAGTGTGGTGGCAGCTCAGGCGGCAGGCAACACTCCCGCCGAAAAGCCGGGGGAGACCCTGTATCTGCAACTCGGACAGGTCGGCCTGGATGTGGCGCGCGTGTACCGGGTTAGAGACGCCTCCATCGATCGCCCTTCCCTCCACATCACCCTCGAAGATGGCACCATCGCCTTTGCCCAGGATGTCATGGGCCGCATCACCGGGGCGTTCTTTGAGGGCGACGGCGAAGTACTGCTAACGCCTCCCAACGAGGTGGAGAGGAAATCCCTGACCCTGTTTACCGGAATGGCCATCCTCGAAGAGCACTTTGCCACCGCATATTTTCGTTTCAATGAAGACCTGCCGGCCGAGTTGCGGCCTGATTTGCGATCCCCAGACAACAGTCAGGAATTTGTAGACCGTTGGGGACCTACCGCGAAGAACCTGGCCAATGTGGATGCCATGAGGTTGTTGCTGAGCTTCAGCCGGATGCTTCCGGCAAAGGGCAGCCCGGACCCGGTCGCGGATACGGGCGCGCCCGGGAGCAACGGCGATCGATTTTTCCACGCGCGCGTGCAAGGAACCCGGCTTGGTGTGTTTGATCTGTATTTCGATTCAAGAGCCGGAGAACAGGTCGAGGCTGGGCAGGAAAAAGCGGCTCAGGATGGGTTGACCTACTACGACGTGTGGACCTCGTTTTCCCCGCTCGTCGGATCCATTCTAAAAGCCGGCGAAGTAACCCATCGCGATCCCCAAAGCTTCCTGGAGGATTCGGTTGCGGCTCCTCGCTATACCATTACGACCGAGGTCAAGCCCCCCAACGAAATCCACGCCGTCGCGCGGCTGCAGCTCGAAGTGAAACATGCGGGTACGCGTGCGCTGCCGTTTGAGCTGTCGCGATTCCTGCAAGTGGAAGCCGTCAAGCTCGATGGTCAGGCGGTGGAATTCATTCACAATCCAGCAGTCGAGGGAACGCAACTGGCGCGCCGCGGAAACGATGTAGTCGTGGTGATTCTGCCGCAAGCGGCACAGGCAGGCCAAAGGATTGACCTGGAGTTCAGTTATGGAGGAGAAGTGCTGGCCGAGGCCGGCACCGGTCTTCTGTACGTAGGAGCCCGCGGAACCTGGTACCCGAACCGCGGCATGGCTATGGCCGATTTCGACCTGGAGTTTGCCTATCCGCAAGACTGGACTCTGGTAGCGACGGGCAAACCGGCAACTCCGACCCGCACAGCTGACAAGGCTGGCGGAATGCAGACCTCGCGCTGGATTTCAGAGCGGCCGATTCCCCTGGCCGGGTTCAATCTGGGCAAATACAAGGTCGCACGCACGCAGGCCGGTGGGGTCCTGGTCGAGACCTACGCCACTCCGAATGTTGAGCGGGATTTCCCCAGCGCGCCCGTCCAGGTGATCAACCCCAATGTCCGCGATCCCATGGACCAGCCGCCGGTGATCGGCCGCGAGCGGCCTTCGCCGGCGCGGAACGAATTGACGGTGGGGGAAGCGGCCGCGCGGGCTATTCAGTACTACGCCGACCGTTTCGGTCCCTATCCCTATAGCCGCCTGGCGCTGACCCAGTTGCCGGGGCGAGAAAGCCAGGGCTGGCCCGGATTGGTATTCCTATCCTCATATGCGTTTCTTAAAACCGAGGAACGCGAGCAGTTGCGCTATGCACCCTATCGGATTTTGTTGGACCAAATGATTCCCGCACATGAGACCGCGCACCAGTGGTGGGGCGACCTGATTACCTGGAGCAGTTACCGGGACCAGTGGTTTTCTGAAGGTCTGGCGAACTACTGCTCCCTGATGATGCTGCAGGAGAAAGATCCAGCCGGGTTTCGCAAGATCATGGACAAATACCGGCAGGACTTGATCGAGAAGAATAAGGATGGCGTATCTCCTGATGATGCCGGCCCGGTAACGCTGGGTGGGCGGCTGTTGTCCTCCCACTTTCCGCAGGGGTACGAAGCGATCAGCTACGGCCGGGGGACGTGGCTCTTCCACATGCTGCGCACCATGTTGAACGACGCCGCGATGCTGCAGGCCGGCCAAAAGGGCCATGCCAGAAGCGGTCCCGATGAGCCTTTTGTGCAAGCGCTCCGCAGAGTTCGGCAGCGGTACGAGGGCAGATCCATCTCTACATCCGAGTTGCTGAGCGTGTTCGCCGAAGATCTTCCGCCCGCGCTGCGCTACGAAGGAAAACCTTCTCTGGACTGGTTCCTCGACGGATGGATCAACGGCACGGCTCTTCCGAAGCTGGAACTAAAGACGGTCAAGTTCACAGCTAAGGGTTCCGGTACGGTCGTGAATGGAACGATCGTGCAGACAGAGGCGCCGCCGGATCTGGTCACGTCGGTCCCAGTTTATGCCGTCATCGCGGGCAAGCAGCCCGTGCTGTTGGGGCGAGTGTTTGCCGACGGAGAAGAGTCCTCGTTTCAGCTTTTCGCCCCCGCGGAGACACACAAGATCGTGCTCGATCCAAACCAAACGATTCTTACCAGCCCAAAGTAGCGGGAAGTCAGCCGATTTCCGCGTCCCGGATCAGGCTCTGGCTCCGCCCCCGCTTCCCGAATTGGAACCAAACTATACGGCGTTGCCCATCAAAGCGCCCACCCTCCCGCCCTAAGTACCGCATCTCCAGCAACGCCCGGCACAAGAGGCAGGAAAAGCCGCGTGGCCATCGATCTGCTGAAGGGAGTGGCGGAATTGGATGTGAGATATGGCCAACGAAGTAATAATCGAACCAATGATCCACGAAGGCGTGATTGCGCAGGCTGCCACGATTGAGAGCAAAGCCGTCATCTGGCACCGCGACTGCGCAGAGAAACCAAACGCCGACACGATTCTGTTGGTCGAAGATGAAGCGTTTGTGCGGCAGGTCACCTGTGAGGTTCTTCGCGCGGCCGGGTATTGGGTCCTGCCCGCCAAGAACGCGGAGGAAGCGAAACAGGTTTACGGTCTGCACCGCGACAACGTGGCGCTGCTGTTGTCCGATGTCATTCTTCCCGGGGAAAATGGACGGACGTTGGCAAGAAGCTTGAGGCACGAAAATCCAGAACTCAAGGTCCTGATGATCTCCGGATACGCCGAGCAGATGGGTGCGTGCGCAGCTCACGAGGAATGCCTGGCGAAGCCGTTTTCTTCAGCAGCACTGCTGCGCAAGGTCGGGCAGATGCTCGATGTGCGGAGCGCCAAAGCAGCCCAGCGGCGGCCTGCCTAAGCGCGTTTTCGGCGTCGTGTCGCGTAAAGGATCTGAGCGGGTATCTGAGAAAGCGGGACCATGCGATCGAGGATCCCTAGCTCGGCGCAGGCTCGCGGCATGCCGTAAACGGCGCAGCTCGGCTCATCCTGGCCTATGGTGATGCCGCCCTCGCGGTGGATGGCCGCCATCCCCAGGGCGCCATCGGAACCCATCCCTGTCATGATGACTCCCATCGCCAGGCTTCTGAAGGTTTCGGCAACCGCGTTCATCGTGATGTCGACGGAAGGGATGTGCAGGGAATCCTCCGGCCGAGTGCCTAGACAGATGAACGCTCGGGAGTTCGAAGGGCGTTCCACGGTCATGTGCCTCCCGGCAGGCGCAATGTAGACGGTGCCCGGCTGCAGCCGGTCACGGTGAGCCGCCTCGCGCACCGCGATGGAGCACAAAGTGTTCAGCCGCTGCGCGAAGGGCGCAGTAAACCCCAGAGGCATGTGTTGCACGACCAACACGGGTACCGGAAGATCGCGCGGAAGCTGGGGCAGGATTTCCTGCAGAGCCTTGGGGCCACCGGTGGAAGTGCCCAGAACAACGATTTCAGGGGCAGGAGAACAGCGATCAAGATGCGCGACCGGAGCCGGCTGGGGAGGTTTTCGTGGCGGAAATGACGAGGCATGGGACCTGCGCCAGGATGCTGCGGCGCGAATCTTGGCCAGCAGATCGGGCTGGATGTGCAGGATGTCGAGCGACGTTGAGGACAGCTGCTTGGGCACATAGTCGTCCGCGCCCGTGTCCAGGCACTGGACGCGGTCCTCCACCCGGTTGCGCTGGGTCAGGATCAGCACCGGCAGGTTGGGCTTCTTCAGCCGCACCTGCCGCAGCACGCTCACTCCATCCAGCTTGGGGAGGTTGAGGTCGAGGATGAGAAAGTCATATTCGTTCTCGACCGCCGCGGCACGGGCCTGCTCGCCGTCGGGGAAAACATCGACGCTGTAGTGCTCGTTCTCCAGCCCCAGGCGAACGAATCTGGCCAGTGCTTCATCATCTTCTGCGATGAGAACTCGCATAATGTGAACCGTCCTTAATCCGAAAGCCCAGTCTAGTTAGAAAGGGCTCAAACGCAGCCATAACTCCGCTGCACGAAGGTCTGTGCGTGCAGAAACGGTGCTCGATTTCGAATCGGGAGGACCGCCCTCATGCCGGCTGCCTCATTTCTCGCGCGTTCGCTGCGCGAGAAGTGGGGGTCTACACCCCCTCCGAACCTCGGCGGCCAATTCCTTGGCTTGGGTTCGCGGATTGATAATTTCTGCTGGAGACTTCCGGCGGGGGCACGTTCTTTGCGCGATTGGATTTCCACCACCCTGAGACCACTGGTCGTACCGGGAGGAATCCTACTTCTTGGGGTCACGGTGGGGGTGTACTCAGGCTGGCTGACCCTGACGCTCCCCGCCCTGAGCTTTCTCTACTACTGCGCCCTGATCGGTGGCTTGCTGCTGGCGTGGAAGTTCCATTCCAGCCGGGTATTCCTCGGTTTGCTGGTTCTTTTTCTGGCCTGCCAGGCCCTAACCCTGTTGGCCTCTGGCCGCACCTCGACGGGGCACCCGGAACTGACCGCCTTCGACGTTGTGGTGGCCCTGGTGCCGCTGAACTTCGTGCTGATTGCGTTCATGCGCGAGCGCGGGTTCACCCAGTCCGGCACTGCCCCCATGCTTCTTTTTCTCTTCGTGCAGTCCGTGATCATTGCCGTGCTCGGCCGGAGCGAGGAACCGTTGCGCCCTTTACCCGCGCGGGGCCATCACCTGGCCGCAACCGTTTCTTTGCCGGGCTACGTGCAACTTGCTGTTGCGGCCGCGCTCGTGCTCCTGCTGATGCGGTATCTGATGAGCCGCAAACCCCTGGACAGCGCTCTACCCTGGTCCCTGGCCGCTTTCTATCTGTCCGCTCACTTCACCGGAACCGCCCGGCTCTCGATCCTGTACTCGGCGACAGCGGCGTGTATTCTGGCGGCTTCGATCATCGAGAATTCCTATCTTCTGGCTTATCACGACGAGCTCACCACCCTGCCCTCGCGCCGCGCCTTCAACGATGCCCTGCAGCGACTGCAGGAGACTTATTCGATTGCCGTCGTCGACATCGACCATTTCAAGCGCTTCAACGACACCTATGGTCATGACACTGGAGATCAGGTGCTCCGCCTGGTTGCTTCCAACCTGTCGCGCGTGAGTGGAGGAGGGCAGGCCTACCGCTGTGGCGGCGAAGAGTTCGCAATTCTGTTTCCTGGAAAGGCCGCGACCGAGGTTGTCGATCACCTGGAGCGCCTGCGATTGCGCATCGAAGGCTCGGAATTCCACATGCGCGGTGCCGAGCGTCGCCAGGTTCCTCGCGGTCCGGAGCGGCGCAACCAGCGCGGTCGCGGCCGCTCGCGAACCGGGCACGCAATTCGCCGGCTCGCCCACGGCAGTGCTCCATTGCCACTGTCGGTGACCGTCAGCATGGGGGTCGCGACCTCAGCAAAGGAACAGCCTCATCCCGACCTCGTATTACAGGCCGCGGACAAAGCGCTCTATCGCGCTAAAGCGAACGGACGAAATCGAATCGAGACCGCGCCCGAACGCCGCCGAGCCCGCGCCAAGACTGCGGGCATTGCCTGATCCCGGCGCGCCTCGAATCAAATCAGAACCATTAGGATGGAAGCTAGGGGAGTCGCTACGTCAGGCCCGGACCGTCACAATGGGGCGGGAAGTGTGAGAGGCCGGGCCCGTCCGTTTTTCGCAAGCACCGCAGGCCGTGCGGTCAGCCTGCAGCCTTCGGTGGAGTTGGGCGCTTCCGGCCCGTGCCCCCGCAGACAGGACATTTCGAGCGGATGAAGGCGATGCCGTCTGACCTGCCATTCAGGTCCACCGGCTTCGCGACGTATCCTGTACCGCCGCAATTCGGGCAGTCGTCCGGACTCACCCCTCTCCCCCCTCGGTAGTAAGCGTATTCTCCACGACTTCAGAAGCAATCTCGCAACAGACTGGTTTGTGTTACGAAACACGAACAAACTTTCGTTTGGACCGGGCCGGTTGAGCGGAAGAAATGCGACTCTCGCAGAATTTCAGATCGCTGGGAAGAAAGGCTTGGCCTCTTGCGGTTCTGCAGTGTGGTTTCGAACGGGAGACAAGGTAAAACTCACCACCACGGCCTTCGACGTCGGAGTATTGCTTCGCAATGCGACGCTGCTGATCGGCACCAGCACGTTGGCCTCGGGAAAATACGCGGCCACACAGCGCCGGGGAATCTCATAAGACACGGCCACGAACTGCTCCGCCGTCCGCAGTTCCTCTGTTCCCTGGTTCCAGAAATGGCTCGTGATATCCAGACGGTCACCCGTCTTCCACCCGTTTTCGAGCATGTCTTCCCTGTTGATCAGGACGACGCGGCGTCCATGAAAAACTCCCCGATAGCGATCGTCGAGACCATAAATCGTGGTGTTGTACTGGTCATGGCTGCGCAGCGTGGTCAGCAGGAATTGTCCGAACGTGAGAAGGATGGGCTCAATCGCCGAAACCGTGAACTGAGCCTTGCCCGTTCTGGTTTTGAACTCACCGTCGCGAGCTGCGTTGGGCAAGTAGAAGCCGCCCCTGTGCCGTACTTTTCGGTTCATGTCCTCGCAGCCCGGCACGATGCGCGCAATCAGGTCGCGAATGCGGTCGTAGTTCTCGATCAGCGGCAGCCAGTTACCCTGGGCTCGCTGACCCAGTGTGGCGACAGCCAGACGCGCCACGATCTCAGGCTCACTCAGAAGTTGATCGGAGGGAGGATCCAGACTTCCCCGCGACGTGTGCACCACGCCCATCGAATTCTCGACGGTGACGAACTGCAGTCCGCTTTTCTGCTCATCCCGATCCGTACGGCCGAGACAGGGCAAAATCAGCGCCTGCCTCCCCGGAACGACGTGGGCCCGGTTGAGCTTGGTGGAAACGTGCACGGTCAGATCGCAGCGCGCCAGGGCCTGCGCCGTGAACTCCGTGTCCGGTGTCGCCGACAGAAAATTCCCTCCCATAGCGAACAAGACCCGGGCATCTCCGCGGTGCATCACCTGGATCGAGTCCACGACATCCCATCCGTGCTTGCGAGGAGGCTCAAACCCAAAAGCATCGCGCAGCTTGTCCAGGAAGCTGTCGGGCATCCTCTCCCAGATGCCCATGGTGCGGTCGCCTTGCACGTTGGAGTGGCCGCGCACCGGGCAGACTCCGGCGCCCGGCCGTCCGATGTGGCCGCCCAATAATATAAGGTTGACGATTTCCTGAATCGTGGCCACGGCCTGCCGTTGCTGCGTCAACCCCATGGCCCAGCAGGCGATCATGCGCTTGGACTGCATCACAACTTCTGCGATCTCCCGAATCGGTGACCGCGGGACGCCGCTCTGCTCGACAATCTCACCCCAGGACACAGCCGCCATAGCTGTTCGAAAATCGTCGAAACCAAATGTCTTCTGCTCGACGAACGCCTGGTTGATCACCTGCCCCGGCCGTCTGCCCTCCTCTTCCAGAATCTCTTTGCAGAGGCCCTTGAAGAAGGCCAGGTCACCGCTGAGCCGAACCTGAACGAAATGGGTGGCGATCTTCGTGCCCGGCCCGAACAGGTGCAAGACATCTTTCGGATGTTTGAAACGGGTCAAGCCCACTTCCGCCAGCGGGTTGACCGCGACAATCGTGGCACCCCGCCGGGCAGCCTTCTGCAGTGTCGTCAGCATGCGCGGATGATTGGTCCCGGGATTCTGGCCAATAATAAGGATGGTGTCGGCGCGGTCGAAGTCCTCCAGTTTGACCGTTCCCTTGCCCACGCCTATGACTTCTTTCAGTGCCAGCCCGGACGACTCGTGACACATGTTGGAACAGTCCGGCAGATTGTTGGTGCCGAACTGTCGCACGAAAAGCTGATAGAGAAACGCCGCTTCGTTGCTGGTACGGCCGGAGGTGTAAAAGATGGCATGGTCGGGACTCGCCAGCGAGTTCAGTACGCCGGCGATCATCGCGAACGCATCGTCCCAGGAAATCCGCTCGTAGTGATCGCTCCCCTTCCGCAACACCATGGGATGGGTCAGCCGGCCCTGATGTCCCAGCCAGTAGTCGGATTGCGCCGCCAGTTCAACCAGGCTCCGCGAGCGGAAGAAATCAGGGGTGCAGCGTTTGGCCGTCGCTTCTTCGGCAATCGCCTTGACGCCGTTTTCGCAATATTCGTTCAGTGATCGATCATGATCCGGATCGGGCCACGCGCATCCCGGACAGTCGGTGCCGTCAAACTGATTCAGATGCGATAGCGCGGCAAGGCCCCGGACGAGCCCCGGCTCTTTCAGAGTGAACTCAGCCGCTTTGAGAACGGACTTCAGCCCCGCAGCCACACGGGCAGGCGAGGTGATATGAACCGGGTCGGTTTCGATCGGCGGCTGCGCCTGCGCCCGGCTGCCGTCCCTTTGATCGCCCGGCTCAATTGCAGTACCAGGCTGGTTCGATCCAGATCGCGCTTCCGCCACAGATCCCCCTCATCAGTCTACGACAAGGGGAGAGCCGCGGCCGCACGGGCATCGAGCAGGCCGGTGAAGCGCTCGCTTCGGTGCTTGATTTTGGGCGCGTCTTGGTTGTGGCGTGGCGTTTTGATTGTGGCGTGGCGTTTTGATTGTGGGTGGCGTTTTGATTTTGGGTGGCGTTTTGATTGTTGGGTGGCGCAGCGCTTCAGCGCCGCGATAACAAGGTGTTGTGGAAGAGCCCGGCTTCAGCCGGGCGTTAAGCGCGCAATAAGACCGCGGCTTTAGCCGCTGAGGTTGGACTGGTGGGCAGAAACTACTCTTTCAGCAGCCTGCTAGATCGTGGCGGGAGCGGACACTGCGGTGTTAACACTCTGGTCGCCGCACAGATGTTTGGCAGGACCAGCGATCTGTGTCGCCAGATAAGCATCAACGCCAGCGGCGGCCTTGCGGCCTTCGGAGATGGCCCACACGACAAGGGACTGCCCGCGCCGCATATCGCCCGCCGCAAATACTCCGGGGACCGAAGTCATATAGTTTGCGTCGGTGGCAACATTGCCGCGGTCGTCGAGTTGAACTCCCAACTGTTCGATCATCCCGTTGCGCACCGGGCTGAGAAAGCCCATGGCGATCAGAACGAGATCGGTGTCCAAGATGAATTCGCTGCCCGCGATCGGCTCAAACTTTGGGGGAGGGCCGACCTTTACCGCGTGAAGGCGCCTGACGTTACCTCTGTCATCGCCCGTGAACCTGGTGGTCGCAATGCTCCAGTCGCGCATTCCGCCCTCTTCGTGAGCGGCCTCGGTCCTCAGCTGCATCGGCCAGAGCGGCCACGGAGTCTGCGGGGAGCGCTCGTCAGGCGGCTGGGGCATGATTTCGAACTGGTGAACCGACAGCGGCTTCTGGCGGTGACACGTGCCCAGGCAATCGGCTCCGGTGTCGCCGCCTCCGATGATCACAACGCGCTTGCCGGTGGCGAGAATCTCGACCGCAGGATCGATGGTGTCTCCAACGCAGCGCTTGTTTTGCCGCGGCAGGAACTCCATCGCGAAGTGAATTCCCTTCAACGCGCGCCCCGGAACTTTCAAATCGCGCGGGCGCTCCGCACCGCCCGCCAGCACGATGGCGTCGAATTCACGGCGCAGGTCTTCCGCCCGAATTTTCGTGCCGACCTCTGCATTGGTGATGAACTTCACGCCCTCGGCAGACATTTGCTCAAGCCTGCGATCGATGATGTGTTTCTCCAGCTTGAACTCCGGAATGCCGTAGCGGAGCAATCCTCCGATGCGGTCCGCCTTTTCATAGACCACGACTGTGTGGCCGGCCCGGCACAGTTGTTGGGCGGCGGCCAGACCGGCCGGACCGGAGCCTACGATCGCCACTTTCTTCCCGCTCGCAACTTTCGCAGGCTCAGGACGGATCCAGCCTTCCAGGAAGCCGCGCTCCACAATGTGTTTTTCGTTTTGCTTGATCGTAACTGGCGGCTGGTTGATGCCGAGAACGCAAGCGGCTTCGCACGGTGCGGGACAAATGCGCCCGGTGAATTCGGGGAAGTTGTTGGTCGCGTGCAATTGGCGGACTGCGTCGGCCCATCGTCCGCGATAGACCAGCTCATTCCAATCCGGGATGAGGTTGTTGACCGGACATCCTGTCTGGCAGAAGGGCACGCCGCAATCCATGCAGCGTGCTCCCTGCTTGCGCAGCTTCTCTTCGGGAAAATCCTGATAGATTTCGAACCAGTCGTTGACCCGCTCCGCCACCGGCCGGCGCGGGGCCAACTCGCGCGAGTAATCCATGAAGCCGGTGGTCTTACCCATGTTTTTCAACCATGTTGCACCTGTTCCGCTTGCAACCGCTCGAAGGAGTCGTCTACGGAGACCAGTTCACCCGGTACATACACATGCTGGCTGCGCTCCACTCCGAGCACGCGCTTGAACTCATGTGGGAATACCTTGATGAAGCGCGGCAACAGCTCATTCCAGCTGTCGAGAATCCTCTGCGCGCGGCGGCTGCCGGTCAGTTCGAAATGGCGCGCGACCAGATCGTGGACGAACTCGACGTCCTGCTCGCCGAGCAAAGGCTCCAGATCGACCGACTCCAGATTGCAGCGTTTTTGTGGGAAGTCGCCGCGTTCGTCAAAAACGTAGGCGATGCCGCCACTCATACCCGCCGCAAAATTCCTGCCGCACGAGCCCAGCACTACGACATGGCCGTTCGTCATGTACTCGCAGCCGTGATCGCCGACGCCTTCCACCACAGCAACGGCTCCCGAGTTGCGAACCGCGAAGCGCTCCCCGGCCATTCCGTTGAAAAAAACCTCCCCGCTGGTGGCGCCGTAGAGTGCAACATTGCCGAGGATGATGTTCTCTTCCGCCGCAAAGCTGGAGCTGCGTGGCGGATACACGATGAGCTTGCCCCCGGAGAGACCCTTGCCGACGTAGTCGTTCGCTTCGCCCTCGAGCGTGAGCGTAACGCCCTTGGCCAGAAACGCTCCCAGGCTCTGGCCCGCGGAGCCGGAAAGGCGGATGCGGATGGTATCGTCGGGAAGGCCGGCAGAGCCGTAGCGGCGCGCAATTTCTCCACTCAAGATGGTTCCGACCGAACGATGCACGTTGCGCACCGGCAAATTGACTTCCACGGAACTCAAACTCAGCAGGGCATCGAGGGAGTGCTCGACCAGTTGATGGTCCAGCGCTCGCTCCAGTCCGTGATCCTGCGACTGCACACAGCGGCGTGCGACCCGCGAGGGCAGGGGCGGAGCGTAAAGAATCGCCGACAGGTCGAGGCCCCGGGCCTTCCAGTGATCGACCGCGCCATGATCAACCGCAGTTTGCATCTCGAGCCTATCGACGCGGCCTACCATTTCGTCGAAGGTGCGGAAGCCCAGTTCCGCCATATACTGCCGCACCTGCTCGGCCAGGAAGAAGAAGAAATTGATGACATGCTCGGGCTGTCCTCGGAACTGCTGGCGCAACACCGGATCTTGCGTCGCGATGCCGACCGAACAGGTATTGAGATGGCACTTGCGCATCATCACGCAGCCCATCGCGATGAGCGGGGTCGTGGCGAATCCGAATTCTTCCGCCCCGAGCAGCGCGGCCACGACTACGTCGCGCCCGGTTTGCAGCTTGCCATCGACCTGCACCCGGATGCGGCTGCGCAAATCGTTTAACAGCAGCACCTGCTGGGTTTCGGCCAGTCCCAGTTCCCAGGGAATGCCCGCGTGCTTGATCGAACTCAGCGGCGAGGCGCCCGTGCCGCCGGTGTCTCCACTGATCAGCACTACATCGGCGTGCGCCTTGGCTACGCCGGCGGCAACCGTTCCCACGCCAACCTCGGCCACCAGCTTGACCGCGATGCGAGCCTGCGGGTTCACGTTCTTCAGGTCGTAGATCAGCTGTGCCAGGTCTTCAATCGAATAGATGTCATGATGCGGCGGTGGCGAGATCAGCCCGACGCCGGGAATCGAGTGCCGCAGCCGCGCGATCGCTTCATCGACTTTGTGGCCGGGCAATTGACCGCCCTCGCCAGGCTTCGCGCCCTGCGCCATCTTGATCTGCAACTCGTCGGCGTTCACCAGATAGTTTGCCGTCACTCCGAAGCGCGCCGAAGCCACCTGTTTCACCGCGCTGCGCCGCAGGTCGCCGTTGGCATCGGGCTTGAATCGTTCCTCGTCTTCTCCGCCCTCGCCCGTGTTGGATTTGCCGCCGATGCGATTCATGGCGACGGCCAGCGTCTCGTGCGCTTCCTTGCTGATCGACCCGAACGACATCGCGCCCGTGGTGAAGCGCTTGACGATTTCCTTGGCCGGTTCGACCTCTTCGAGCGGAACCGGCTTCTCGCTCTTCTTCAGCTTCATCAGCCCGCGCAGCGTACAAAGGTGGCTGCTCTGCTGATCGATGAGATCGGTGTATTCCTGAAATGTCTGGAAGCTCTCTTGCCGCACCGCCTGCTGCAGTTTACTGATGGTCAGCGGATTGAGCAGGTGATACTCGCCGTTCACCCGCTGGTGATAGTTGCCGCCGACGGCGAGTTCGGTCTCGAATTCGGTCAGCGGACGGAACGCGTACTCGTGCTTCAGTTGTGCCTCACGCGCCAGGACTCCCAGGCCAATGCCTTCGAGCCGCGACGTTGTGCCGGCAAAGTACGCATCGACTAACTCGCGGTTCAATCCGATCGCTTCGAAAACCTGCGCTCCCTGATAGCTTTGCAGAGTCGAAATCCCCATCTTGGAGAAAGTCTTGAGCAGGCCCTTCTTGACTGCCTTCATGAAACGCTGGACCGCAAGTTCGGGCGCAATGTCTTCTCCCAACTCGCCGCTCCCGGCCAGCTTCTCCACGCTTTCGATGGCCAGATATGGATTGATGGCGCTGGCTCCATAGCCGCTGAGCAAGGCGAAATGCATAACCTCGCGTGGCTCGCCCGACTCGGTGATCAGCGCCACCTGCGTCCGCGTTTCCTCGCGCACCAGCAGATTGTGCACCGCAGCCAGCGCCAGCAGGCAGGGGATGGGTGCATAGTCCTTGTCGACTCCACGATCGGAGAGAATGAGCAGCGAGTACCCCGCTCTCACCGCCCGCGAAGCTCGCTGGCATAGCTCATCGAGTGCGCGGTGCAGTCCAGCCTCGCCCTCACTCACGCGGAACAGAGCCGGCAGCGTCGTGGCCAGCAGATCGCGGTTCGACACCCGGCGCAGCTTTTCCAGTTCGCGATTGCTGAGCAGAGGATGCGCCAGCTTCAGCATGTGGCAGTTCTCGGGCGCTTCTTCGAGAATGTTGCGCTCGCTCCCGATGTAGCTGATCAGCGACATCACCATCTCTTCGCGAATCGGGTCGATCGGAGGATTGGTCACCTGCGCGAAGAGCTGCTTGAAATAGTTAAACAAAGACTGTGGCTTGTCGGAGAGACAAGCCAGGGGCGTGTCCGTACCCATCGAACCGTTCGGTTCTTCTCCCCTTGACGCCATCGGCATCAGTATCATCCGCAAATCTTCGTCGCTGTATCCGAAGGCGCGCTGCCGGCGGAGAAGCGTCTCCGCATCAGGAAAGTGCATGCGCGAGGGCTCGGGCAATTGGTCTATCGTGATCTGGTTCTCTTCGAGCCACTGCGCGTAGGGCTGTTGTGACGCTAGTTTCTGCTTGATCTCGGCGTCGGAGATGATGCGGCCCTCGACGGTGTCGACCAGAAACATTTTCCCGGGCTGCAGGCGGCCTTTTTTCTTAACCTGTTCCGGAGCGATGTCGAGCACGCCGGCCTCGGAAGCCATCACCACCAGATCGTCGTGGGTAACCACGTATCGCCCGGGGCGCAGGCCATTGCGGTCGAGCGTCGCTCCGATGACCCGCCCGTCGGTAAACGCAATGGCTGCCGGTCCATCCCACGGCTCCATCAGGCAGGCGTGATACTCGTAGAAAGCTCGCTTCTCCGGCTTCATGTGCGGATTCCCCGCCCAGGCTTCGGGAATCAGCATGGCCATGACGTGCGGCAAGCTGCGGCCTGTCTGCAGGAGCAACTCCACCACATTGTCGAAGTTGGCGGAGTCGCTGCCGTCGGGAGCGATGATCGGATACAGCTTCTTGAGATCATCTCCAAAAAGCGGAGACTGCAGCAGCGATTGCCGGGCCTGCATCCAGTTCACGTTGCCGCGCAACGTGTTGATCTCACCATTGTGGGCGACATAACGATAAGGATGCGCCCGCTGCCAGCTGGGAAAAGTATTGGTTGAGAAGCGCTGATGCACCAGGCACAGGGCGCTGACAACTTCCGGATCGGCAAGCTCGCGGTAGAAGTTTGTAATTTGCGGCGCGAGCATCAGCCCCTTGTAAACGATCGTGCGGCACGAAAGCGAAGGGATGTAGAACATCTCCGCGCCCGCAATGCCCGAGTCCCGGATCTCGTTCTCGGCCCGCTTGCGCACCACATACAGCTTGCGCTCGAAAGCGTCTTCGTCGACACCCGCGGCGCGCCGGACAAAAATCTGCTGGATGTAGGGCTGCGAAGCCCGCGCCACGCGGCCGATCGCCGAGGCATAGACCGGCGTGTCGCGCCACCCCAGCAAGGTCAGCCCTTCTTCGCGTACGATGCGCTCCAGAAATCCTTCGCACTGCAGCCGCTGGTGCCTCTCCACCGGCAGAAATGTCATGCCCACGCCGTATTTCCCCGGCTCGGGAAGCGTGAAGCCCAGCTTCTCGCACTCGCGGACGAAGAACTGGTGCGGGATCTGGATGAGCACTCCGGCCCCGTCGCCCGTCTCCGGATCGCAACCGCACGCGCCGCGATGCGCCAGGTTCAGCAGGACCTGGATTCCCTTGCGGACAATGTCATGACTCTTTCGTCCCGAAATGCTGGCGACAAACCCGATCCCGCAAGCGTCATGCTCGCAGCGCGAGTCGTAGAGACCCTGTGCGTGCGGCAGGCCGGTTTTCAGGTTTAGACACGTCACCACAGTTATCTCCACGCCGACAAATGCTGGTTCACGGAGCAGTCAATCTGGGGTCTCGCTGGCTGGGCAACCGCGGTCGCACCCCGGCGCTCCGACGACACTCGGACTCACTCTTTCATATCGCTTGCAGGCGGGAAAAGTACAACGCGGAATTTTGATGCAAGCTATGGAAATTTCAGAATCCACGCGGAACCAGATCGGCAAACGCCAGGCTTGGGAACGCACGAGTTGGCAAAGCCCCGAAGGCGTATGCCGCCTTCACGAAGTGCAGGGATCCTGCGGACAAGCGCACGTTGCGAAAAGCATCCTCTAAAATTGCTCAGATTTAGTGCCAGTCGCCGGCGGCAACGAAAGCGCCCCAGTAGAAAGGATGGGTGCTCAAGTGCTGCATGCGCCGCTGACGGAGGATATGCAAACTGGCGGCGCGGACAGATTCTCTCGTGTCCTTATGGCTCACCAGGCGCTCATGGTAGAGACCTGCCATCCATTGCCGGGCGGCTTCATCCTCCACACGCCAGAGGCTCATAATCACGGTCTTCGCACCCGCCACCTGAAAGGCGCGCCTCAGCCCGAAGACTCCTTCTCCCGCCTTGATCGTGCCTATTCCGGTGTCGCACGCCGAGAGCACCGCCCAGTCGACACCTTCTAAATCGACACTGGCAATTTCTTCAGCCGTAAGAATCCCGTCGTTCTCATTCGATTTGTTTTGGTCACGGCGATTGGCCCCGGCAAATGCGAGGCCTGAGAGCAATAGCGGATTTTCTGCGGTTGCAGGCGGGAGGGCCTGGTCCCGCTTCGGAGTAGCGGATTGTTGTTGCAGAGCCGATTCGCAACTGCCTTCCATAAAGAATCCGTGAGTGGCCACATGCAGGACGCGCTTGCCCGGAGCATTTTGCTCGAAAGCTTGCGGCGTGGCTTCCGCTCCGGTGAGCTCAAGAAAGGCGGCGCCGGGCTGCATCGATGAAACCGGTTCTGCGCTGCGCGTTGTCGAGACGGATCTGTTCCATAGAGCCGAGATGTTTTCCACTTCTCGTTGGGAAGCAGGTAACGATGCGAAACGCAGAGTTTGAAATGCTCCGCAGGCGGAACGTGTGCCGCGCAAGGTTTTTGCCGGACGCTCCGCTGCCCCTGCATTTGCGGCAGATGGTTGGTTCGAGGCAACCGTGGTTTTGCCGATCTGATCGAACGCGGGGTTGCCGACCACAAGAATTCCTTCCCCGTGGCCGGATTGTGCAGGGACCAGGTCGCGCTCGGTGGAAAGATAATGGATCAATGGTCCGGTTTCGATCAGGTATTGCGAACTGCCGCTCGGCAGCGAAGCCAGATTAACCAGGTGCAAGGCTGCATCCGGAACTACGAAGATTTCTCGTGCATTGCCGATTGCCGGCAGCAGAGGATCCCAAATCCTGCGGCGCAGAGCTGCGGCAACGCGACGATAGGAGTCTTCATTCGTTCTTGCGGAGGGATCCAGCGCTTCCGCTTGTTGCCCGATGTTGCGGCGCCACGCGGCCACCAGGGTCTCGATCTCTCGCGCGGGTCCTAAAGTCAGAAAGTCCGGTTCGCGCTTCTCCGCTCGCAGCACAAATGCCGCATACCAAAGAACCAGCTCGGGCGCACCTTTGCCGGGCACGGCCTTCTGAACGTCGGCTTTGAGATATCGAACGAACGACACCAAGGCAGCGCCCTGCGGCAGAGCCGCTACGATATCTTCTGCGCCAAGCTGGGCACGGGCTTGATCCTGGCGGAACGCGACGCTGGCCTGCGCCAGTTCACGCTCGACCGTCTCTTTCTGCTCACGGGTGTCGTCCAGCAGTTTCCGGTAAGTTTCGGGGGGCGTGTCGCCGGCGCCGCGGAATACCAGCGTCGCTAGGCGAGTACGGGAAGAGAGTAGCTGGTCGGCAAGCTGGCTGACGTGAGGGTCCCCGCTTCGATAGCTGGAGCGGTGGCGCGCTGCCAGTTCGTCGAACACCACGGCCCGTGAGCGGATTACGGCATCGAAAACCTGGGCGCGGGCTGCAGGAGGGTTTGAGCGATTGGCGGCCAACGTGAGCGCAAGATCCAATCCTGAAGCCCGGATGTTCTCGTAGGCGAGCGCTTGCCGCTCGGACAATGTGCGGACCGACACACGCAAGTGGTCCGTACCGATTTTCTCCGCCCGCAATGCGGTGTCCAGCGCCTCAGCTGTTTTGCCCTGAGCCGCGACCGTGAGAGCAAGAGCATTCAGGCTGCGAGCCAAATCGGGGTGTGCGGGGCCGAGGCTCTTCTCTCGCACATCTGCCGCACGGCGCAAATAGCTTTCGGAGTTGGCGAGATCCCCTTGTTCGTAGGCGATCTCTCCGAGATCACTCAGAATCCCGCCGACGCACCAGAAATTGGGACAAGATTTTTGCCCTATGTCGAGGGCGCGGCGATCGTACTCCATGGCCAGGGCAGTGTTCTTCTGCGCCTGCGCCACCTTGGCCAGCGCGACCAGACTCTGCGTCACACTCATGGAATCTGACGCGATCTTCTGCTGCATATCCAACGCTTTGTGGTAGTAAGTAGCCGCCTCGTCGGGCTGCCCCTGGGCCAGCAGGATGTCTCCCATGCCGTCGAGATCATTGGCTTGTTCCAGCGAATCGCCCAATCTTTCCTGCATGAGGGCAAGAGAACGCTTGCGATATTCCAACGCAGACGCAAAGTCTCCTTCGCGGAACAATGTCTCGCTCAGATTTCCCAAAGCAATCGGTTCGCCAGCAGTTTTGGATTTGGCCTTGATGAACAGATCCAACGCCTTCTGGAAGTAATCTCGTGCCGAGGCGTAATCAGACTGGTCGAGCGCCACGGCGCCAAGGTTAATGAAGGTTGGCGCCAGATTTCCGTGTATCGCTTGGTTGATCGCCAGCGCACGTTCCAGGCCGGCGCGAGCGGCGGCCAGATCACCTTCGTCGTTTTCGACGTTTGCCAGGTTTTCCAGGCTGCGCTCGTAGTCCGGAGAGGTGGGTGCGAGCCGCTCTCCCAAGGCCACTGACTGTTCATAGTCGGTTTGCGCCGTTGCGAAGTTTGATTGAGTATTTTCCAGAACGCCAAGTTCTCGCAGGATGCCTGCTTGCTCCATCGATCCCATCGGTTCGATCTTCTTGTCGATCTGTAAGGCAGCCAGGAAGTGCTCCCGTCCGTGGGCAAAATCCTCCAGCAAAAACTCAGCTCGGCCCAGCATGTGCAGGCTTTGAACCTCGTTGAGGGTATCTGGAGCCACGTGGTGACACATCTCCGCCGCTCTCGCCGAGTAGTCCCGCGCCAGGTAGTAGTACTTTGGACCGGCGTTCTGGACGGCGCGGTTCGTCGTCACACCAGCCAGTACGATCAAGGTGTTGACGAGCTTCAGTGATTCGGGAGCTTGTTTTTCCCAGAGAGGCACGGCTGCGGTGAGATAGTCCCAGGCCGTCTCGATCTGCCCTTGCGATTGCAGAACGAACGCTGAGTCGTAGAGCGCTTGGGCGGCTGAGGCAGGATGCTGGGTTTCAGACTTCCCGAGCGCCAGAGCTTGAGCATAAAACTTCTCTGCTTCGTCTTTGTGATCGGACGGAGTGAGCAGGCCAGCTTGAACCAAGGCGTTGATCTGCCCCGGCGCGTCGCCGATCTTCTCCCAAATCTGTGCCGCCAGCTGCCATGCTTTCGAAGCCTCGTCGGTGCGCCGCAAATCCTTTAAGGCTTTCGCGCGGGCTTGCTGCGAGAGTGCCTCCCCGGGGGCATCGTCGGCGTGGTCCGCGGCTTCCAGTGCCTTCTCCGCTGCCGCCAGAGAGTCGAGCGGTTGCTTGGCCTCGAGCAGGCGTTGAGCCTCTTGCAGCTTCTGCTCGACAGCGGAAGAAGGCTTTGGTCTGGATTGCTCCTCGGCTGTGATTTGTGGCGCGCCCGGGCTAGCTTGTGCGGGCAGAGATATGGAGTATGCAAGCAGTAACACACCAAGTTTGACGGCCCTGAGCAACATGGGCCCGCACCTCCAATCTTGAGACCGCACGGCGGTCACATCCCGAGCCGTCGAAGAATCTCCTCCGCCTCGGCCTTTCGGCTGCCGCCAAGCTGCACCGTTTCTTGAAGTTCGGTTTTCGCCTCCGGTATTCGCCCATCTTTCAGATACGCTTTAGCCAGATAGAAATGCGCTTCTTCGGAGTAAACCGAGTCCCCAAGAGCGATTGTTTTTCGAAGGGACTCGATTGCCGATTCGGTTTGACCGGTCAGCAAATAACATGCGCCCAGATAGAAGTTTGACCTCGGGTTTTGAGGGCTGGATCGCTCTGCCGCACGCAGGCCCGGAATTGCACTCGCATAGTCACCCTTCGAGTAGTGCTCCATTGCCTTGCGGAAGGTTTGGGCGGATTCATCTTCCGCGCCACGCAGCACAACCGGTTTGTAGGGCGGCGGTTCAACCTTGGCCAGTTCGTCGAGCGGTGACGGCGAAGTAAAGGGCGGTGTGGACTGCGGGGATGGCTGAGGTTGAGTTTGAGATTGCGCCGCCAATGGAGGCTGAGGCTGCCTTCGTGTCGATCGCCACCACAATCCGACGGCCAACAGCAAAACCAGTGCGGCCAAGGCCGGCGTCCAAGCCCACGTCTGGCGCAGGAAAGCGCCGCGTGCCTGGGCGCCCAGCGAGGGCTGACTCCGTAGTCGCTCCTGGATGGCAAGGCTGGTCTGAAGCTGGGAAAAACACGAATCGCATTCGAAGAAATGCTTTTCGAATTCTTCCCGCTCCGGCTCGTCGAGCCGGTTCAGCAGGTAGCGCTCCCGAACGTCCCGCTCTTCAGCCTCTTTGCAGTTCATTACTCCCCTTGTAACTAAGTGGCACGTTTACTGGCTTCGTGACATCTTCTTTATGAGGTCAGAAACCTTTTTCACTGCGCGTAGCTTCCGAGTTCGAACTACCTCTGATGTGAGTCCAAGCGCGGCCGCGATCTCGCCGGGTTTGCGGCCCTCCACCAGGGTCATCAACAGAATTTTGCGATCTTCCGGACCTAATCGCTCCAATGCATGATGAACCAGGCGTACCCGCTCCGCATCTTCCGCCGGCTCCGCCCAGTTGGGGTGAGCGAGATCTTCGGGAAGCGGTTCCAGCGGCGGAGTCTGTCGTTCGGAGCGCAGCCGGTTGTTGATCAGATTTCGCGCCGTCCCGTGCACGAAGGCGGCCAGTTTCTCCGGTGCCTGCAGCTGACCCTTGCGAAGCGCGCCGATAACTGCAATCAAGACGTCTTGTACGAGTTCCTTCGCAATTTCCCGGTCGCGGGTGCGCACCACTCCCATCACGAAAATCCGCTGGGTAAATTCACGCACCAGCTCCGTTTCCGCCGAGGTGTCGCCCTGACGGATACGTTCGGCCAGATTTCGCGATTCCCCGACCGTAGCGCCTGACACGGTCCACTCCCTGCTGCACTATGCGGCGGATTATACCCCCGGCACTCTTATAGGTTGTAACCGTCTCGATCCTGAAAATTTCTTCAGTGAACCCTGTCACGTTTGACGTTTCCCGACCACTCTTTCAGCAACAGGACGATGCCGCTGGTGCACTTCCCTGTTGCTCCGTCGCGCGGAATCTCGGGGATCGAAAGGATTGGTTATGAGGCGACCACTGTGTGTCTCAATTGCGATATGCGTTTCGGGTCTCCTCGGGAGTTTCCCGAGTTTCGCGGCAACTGGTAGCTTCACGGCGACCGGAAGCATGGCGTTCGCCCGCCAAAGCCACACGGCAACCTTGCTCCCCAATGGCAGCGTCCTGCTTACAGGCGGAATGAATGCCACGGGAGCGCTCGCCACGGCGGAACTCTTCCATCCTGCCAGCAACACCTTCACGCTGGCCGGCAACATGAGAGCGGCGCGAGTTGGGCACACGGCAACCTTGCTCCCCGATGGTAGGGTCCTGATCACGGGCGGGAGCAACGCGTCCGGAGCCCTCGCCACCGCAGAATTTTTTCACCCAACCAGCGGGACTTTCACCAGCGCCGGAACGATGAGATCGGCAAGAGTCGGGCACACGGCGACCCTGCTCAACAGCGGCAAGGTGCTCGTGGCGGGAGGAGGAACGGCGACGGCGGAGCTCTTCGATCCCAGGACGGGGCAGTTCACAGCGGTGGGCGAGATGAGCGCAAGCCGCAGCTATCACACCGCGACCCGGCTCATTAGCGGCGAGGTTCTCATAGCGGGCGGCACTGCCCTCGACGCCGGAGGAACCGCGTTAGGAGAGTTGTTCAATCCGACGACCGAGAAATTCACGCCAACGGCAAACCCAGGAACCGCCGCCCTTTTCGTCGCAGCCGCAATGCTCGCAAATGGCAACGTCCTGCTTACGGGCGGTGAACTGGCGGGACGCTCTTGCGGTTTCTGCGGCGCTCCCCTCATTTCCTCCACGAACGTCGCATTCCTGTTCAATAACGGCACCGCGAAGTTCTCTGAAACCGGTTCCGTGTCCAATTCGCTCGCCAGCCACACCGCGACTCTCCTTACTAGTGGCCAGGTGCTCGTTGCGGGCGGCAGGTTTATCAACTCGTTCTGCGATCGGGGTTGTCCGCGCGTGCTCACCAAAGCTACGACCGTCGCCGAGCTCTACAACCCTGCTACCGGAAACTTCTCGGCGACTGGCAACCTGAAGACCGCGCGCTCGTCCCATACCGCGACTTTGCTAGGCAATGGAAAGGTGCTGGTCGCCGGAGGCGTCGACGTTAACGGCAACGCGCTGGCAAGCGCGGAGCTATATCAGTAGCGCCGGCGGCGATGCCTGCGAATCCGACGCCAAGCCGGCAGTCGCAGAAGGAGACACTATGAAAAGATATCTCGTCCTGATGCTCGCCGGGCTCTATGTGTTCAGTGGCTGCGGTGGCGGGCCATCCGGACCGCCGCCCACGCCTCCAAATCTGCAGCTTTCGCCTTCGAGCTTGAGCTTTGGCGTAGAGTTGGTCGGAGCCGAAAGCGCAATGCAGGGAGTGACCCTCACCAACACCGGCGGTTCAGAACTGTCCGTCAGTAACGTAGCGATCACCGGCGCCAACGCCGCAGATTTCAACCCGAGCAGCGCGTGTGGTTCGAGCCTAAGCGCGGGAGCCACTTGCGCGATCAACGTGACCTTCAAGCCCAGCCAGATGGGCCAGCGCAGCGCCTCGATGACCATTAGCGGCAATGGCACGGATGATCCGCAAACACTTTCCTTGAGTGGCGAGGGCGGGGAATCCGGGGCCAATGCTACTTTGTCCCCAACCAGCTTGAACTTTGGCAACCAGAAGACCGGCACAACCAGCGCCCCGCAGGCCGTCACGTTGAGCAACTACGGTACGGCGACGCTCAGCATCACCAGCATCACGGCGAGCCCGAACTTCGGGGAAACGAACACCTGCACTCCGACTCTCGCGTCCGGGGCAAGCTGTACCGTGAACGCGACTTTCTCCCCCAGCCAGACGGGCGATCTGACCGGCACGCTCTCCGTCGCTGACAGCGCGGGCGATAGCCCGCAGACAGTCTCGCTAAGCGGCACCGGCACTGCGGGCGCATGCCGCACCAAGGGAGAACAATGTTATTCCGGTCATCCGTGTTGCCTTGGGCTAGTATGCGCCGCTGAAGGAGACCGCGATTTTTGTGTGTCTGGCGACTTTGTGCTACACGAGCCCTAAGATATCTTACCCTCCCAGAGGTAGAGGACATGGCAGTTCGAGTCCGGCATCAGCGGACGATTTCGGGGAGACGCAGCGCGGCAACACGCGCGCTGGCGGTAGTGATGCTGCTCCATATGGCTCTCACCGCGAATGCTCGTCTAGCAACCGAGGTCCCAGCATGAGGAATAGAAGGGAATCGCGGCAAGTGAATTCCGAATTGCACCGGCACCCGCTCCGTGATTCGGCCGTATTACAGCTGGCCCTTATGGCGTTTATTCTCGCGGCGGGGCCGGCGCGAGCGCAGAACTACAAAGTGCTCTACTCGTTTACCGGCGGCGCTGACGGCGGAGAAGTTCTGGCGGGCGTAATCTCCGACGGTGCGGGCAACCTCTACGGTACAACTGAGTCCGGCGGCATCCTCACCGGTCTTTGCGCTCCACAGGGCTGTGGGGTGGTGTTCAAAATCGATTCAACCGGAAAGGAGACCGTGCTCCACAGATTCACCGGGGGAGCGGACGGAGCATTTCCCGCGGCAGCTCTGGTGCGGGACGCCGCGGGTGCCCTGTATGGCACCACATTAAGCGGGGGTGCTTGTTCGTGGATCTATGACGCTATGGGCTGTGGGGTGGTCTTCAAACTCGATCCTACGACTGGCCAGGAGACGGTTCTGTACTCCTTCACGGGCGGCTCAGACGGCGCCGCACCCGAGGCTAGCTTGTTTTTCGACAATGCCGGAATCCTGTACGGGACATCTTCCTTGGGCGGCGGCGACGCCTCCGGCCAATGTCAGGCTATCGGGTGCGGCGTCGTCTTTAAGTTAGACCCCTCCACCAGCACTTACACCCTGCTTTACTCCTTCACCGGAGCAGCAGACGGCGGACAACCCATAGCGGGTTTGGTCCAGGACTCAGCAGGCAATTTCTATGGTGCGACCAGCAGTGGAGGTTTGAACGTATCGGTGTGCGGCGGGTTCGGGTGCGGAGTGATCTTTAAGCTCGACCCAGCCGGCACCTATACCGTGCTCTACACCTTTACCGGGCAAGCCGATGGCGGAACGCCTGTGGCGGCTTTAATTCGGAACGCGGACGGCAATCTCTACGGCACCACCCAAAATGGCGGCAATTATGGCTGGGGAGTGGCGTTCAAGCTGGATCCAAGCGGCAACGAAACTGTGCTGCATGAATTCACGGGCGCAGCCGACGGGGCAACTCTACGCGGAGGCCTGATTCGGGATGCAGCGGGCAACCTTTATGGCGCCACTTTGCAGGGCGGTACCGGCTCGTTTTTTACCAACGGAGTCATTTTCGAAATAGACAGCAGCGGTACTTACGTCGTGCTGCACACCTTGGCGGCGAGCGGAGCGGAGGGAATGAACCCCTACGCTGGATTGCTGATGGACTCGGCCGGAAACCTCTATGGCACGACCTCCGAGAACGGCCCCTCCTGCCCGATCAACCCCGTCTATTGCGGAGTGGTGTTCGAAGTCGCTCCCGCGGCCGTCACAAGTTTCAACATCTCGATTATCGTGAACGGCAACGGGAGCGTGGAAAGCAATCCCGCCGGCATCGATTGCGGCTCCACGTGCTCGGCGAATTTCGCCAACGGAACCAGCGTCACTCTTACCCCAGTCCCTTTGACGGGCTTCACCTTTGTCGGATGGAGCGGGGGATGCTCCGGCACCGGTAATTGCGCCCTCGCTTCAGGCGCGGTCGTCACTGCAGCGTTTAGTTCAGTGGGGGCGGACTTCTCACTCGCGCCAGCCTCAACCACCCTTGCGATTCAACCGGGAGCACAGGGCACCGACGTCGTCACCATCACTCCGCAAAATGGCTTGTTCGAAAGCGACATCCAACTTTCTTGCGCGGTTGCCGGACCAACGCCGATGCCGGCTTGTGCGCTCTCTCCCTCTTCGATCACGCTGCCGGGCGAGAACTCCGCTACTTCGACACTGACGATCACCGCGCCCACAAGGACGGCCGTGCAGTCGCAAAAAGGACGCTCATCCTTCCCGCGATCCTTCCTTGCCCTGGGTGTTCCCTTACTGCTTGGCATCTCGGTGATTAGACAATCCAGGACGAAAAGGGCCCGTACGCTGACCTTGAGCAGCTTGCTTCTGATCCTGATCATTTTGCAGATAGGATGCAGCAGCGCTCTCAACGGCGGCAGGACGGGAAGCCCGACAAATTACACAGTGACGGTCACAGCTTCTTCTGGGACGATCCAGCATATGACCCAGGTGACAATCACCGTTCAGTAAGCCAGCAGCGCTGATCGCAACCAGAAACTTCCAACAAATCAGGATGCAACCCCAAGCGAGCAATGCTTCATGGATGTCGGCACGCCTCCCGTAACGGACGCGCAGTCGGTGAAACTGGTTGAGGGAAAGAGGGAAAGGGTCGAACTAAAACCGAGCACGGCGAGGCATCATTCGATCAAAGCCCGATCCAATCAGGTTGGAGAGCAAGGCTCCTGAGCTTGACAACGGGTTCAAGCTGCAGCCCCGGCGAACCGGCCCTTGGGGAGCAGTAGACCATGAAACCGACTTAAACACCTATGACTGAAGCGGTAACGGCGGTCATTCCGAGCGTGGTAAACTGTTCGCAATCGCCGCGGAGAGGTGGCAGAGTGGCCGAATGCGGCGGTTTGCTAAACCGTTGTACGGGCTAACACCTGTACCGAGGGTTCGAATCCCTCCCTCTCCGCCAGCTCACTCACACTTTCCGACTCCTACTGTACAGAGCCTTTGACCTCGACTCCGCCATCTGGAGCACAATAGGGCTTCGGAGAACTGCCTCATTGCTGCGATCCCAGCGGGCGATGCGGTCTTGATGTAGTGGTTCTACTCAACGTTTTCAAACACTTGCGGGACTCGGGTGGCAACCCTAGGAGTCTTTAGAACATTGAGGGGCCTCCACGGCTTGCTTCTTAGCAGATGCAATATCTTGTTCAAACGAATCTGCTAAGCGTCGCAGGTTCGTTTCCGCGTCATTAATGAAATATTCCGCGCACCCGCCTGTCCACTAGCTTCCATCCCTACGCGAACCCTTACTCCTGTTCTTTCAGAGCGCGGTAGAACTGCTCTCCTTCTTGGCGATGTCCCAGTCGGCGTTCTTGCAACTCGCCAGTTTCCGTATCTACATATGCGATTTGTTGGAAGCCCGGGTGATAGTCACATCCTATGATCAACATGTTCGGCTCCTTTCTCCCGAGCCTTGGTTGGATTGCACCACCAAAGCTTACTCGGGCACTGGAGCCAACATTGTCATGGAATCAATTTGGATCTCGTCGAGTAGTGCATCCGCCTTGTGGCTCCAGGTTTGAGATTCGCAGTGTTCGATCTCGCCTTGAGCAGCATATTCGACTACTTTGTTACCGAATCGTCAGATTCGAGAAATAAGCGTCAGTATCCGAACCAGTCCAAAGCGCAACTTGGCCACGAGTCTCGCCCAGCTTCAGATCGTTCACAATCAAACAGGGCTGATCGGCCCCATTCACGTAGAGTTGGGCCTTGCTGCCGGATACGACGATCTTGATTCGCGTCCACGCGCCCGCGTCGAGATCGACGTAGGATTCGTACACCCCAGGATTTTCCTGGCGCAACCGCTTCCACGGGAAGTCGGGGTGAGACACATATTGCGCCGAGTGGTTGCGCTGCAACTGATCGTCGGCGCGTCCATTGGTCATGCGCAAATAGAATGCTTCATACCGGGAACCATGATCCTGCACGCGGAAGGCGATGCCGACAAACCCGCGCGTGTCAGGCTTCGCTCCCTGGCGCGGACTGCCGGCCACGTCGGCTTCCAAGGTCCCATCTTTGAAGTCCGATGTCTTGACGATCGCAAGAACCTGTTCTCCGGTCTGCACGCCTTGGCCCTCAACGTTGACGATACGCACGGCACGCCGTCCACGATAGGTGACAACTTCGCTCTGGATCTTGACGGGCTCTGCGCCTGGCTCGTTTATGCCCTGCAGTTCCAGACCGTCCATGGAATTCAGGGGAAGCGTCGAGCCCTGCATCCCGGTCTTGTGACCATCTCCTAGATTCTTGGCGCGTGATGCCTGCACACCCCCGGCAACCAGAAGGCATGCCAGCCCAGTTATGGCAATCAGCCGCTGCTTCGATCTGTCCATATTTTGGCTCCCAAAAAGTTCATCGCTGACTTTAGAAGGCATTAGCGCCTGCGCTGAGAAAACACCCACTTTGCCAGGGCTGGTTCGGTGAAGCCCAATCTGGCTACACTATCGTGATCTGCCCCAGGGTACTCGGTATAGAGAGGATGCCCTCCCGCTTTCCGTCTAGCTGCGATCCGATCTCGCGATGAGGACACGGGAACGACCTCGTCGGCGTCACCGTGGAAGTCCCACAGTGGCGTGGCAACCGAGCCCGTGCCGTCATCAGGGGAAACGCCTCCACAAGCAATCACCGCAGCTGCGAAGAAGTCCGGGCGATTCGCAAGCGCGTTCCACACGCCCGCGCCCCCCATGGAGTTTCCTGCTATGTACATGCGCCGCTCATCGATAGCGAACTCGCGGCGCAGGGCATCGACGATCTCCAGCGCCAACCGCGAGGCATCCCCGAAACCGGCGAGCTCCAGCGCCGGCTGTTGCGAAAAATCGTATCGGATCCATCCCCGGTCGGTCTGCGGTGCGACGACGTAGCAGGGAAAACGCTTCTGGTTTTCCGGAAGCAACCAGACGCGCGTGCCGAATCGATTGCCGAATGTCAGTTGTTTCAGGTTGTCATCGCCTAGACCTCCGCTCCCATGCAGATACAACACCAACGGCACTTTCCTGTGAGTTGCTTCCGGCCGGAACAAACGATAAGGCATCTCCCAGTCGCTCTTATGCGTCCGCGCCTCGAACTTATCTTGCAGACCCTCGGAACGCTTTAAGAACGCTTGAACCAAGGCCAGCCTTTCCGGGGAGTTCGGCGCACCGGGCGCCAGCGGAGGAGTAATGTCGCGCTTGGAAGCAGCAGCACTTGCTAACAGCGAGGAGTTGAAGCCGATGGGTGCAGCCGCGAACCATGCTGCGGCTGAGGCCAAGCCCAATAGCCGAATTGCGTCACGTCGAGTAATCATCTGCGTTGTAACCTCGTGCTCGCTGGAGATTTGGGTGAATACTCGAAAATGTGGACGATTTGACCAAAGAATCAGTAGCAACCGCGCGCAAATGCCTTTACCGCTTGCCGGAAAATAAGAAAACCAGCGCTGTTGGAAAACGTGCAGCCCAGGCGTCATCATCGTGATGGCCGGGCCTAATATTTATCAGCATTCTCTCCGGGGCAACACCGTTGGCTTGAAGCAGTTTGACCGCCTTGGCTATCCCCGTCTGCGGGAACGGTTCGGGATCGTCCGGCGGAGATTCCTCCGTTCCTCCACCAAAATAAATGCGAGATGGCCAATCCTTGTGCTTTGCGGCGTCCTTTATAACTGCATAGTCCTTTACGTCAAACGAGGGGCTTTCAATGAGGATGCGGCCAAAAACGCCGGGCGCGTGCAGCGCCACGTAAAAGGTAATTAACCCTCCATAGGACGATCCCCCCAAGCCCGTATTCTCGGGACCGGTTTTTACGCGGTAGTTTTCTTCGATAAAGGGCATTACTTCACGGGTGAGAAAACCCGGGTATTTCTCACCATGAACGACCGGGAGAGGCGGATCCAAGCCTTCGTCGGGGAATGGAAGATACTCGTCAGGCCGCGATCCCACCAGCGGCTCTTCCTGCAAGCGTTCTTTCTCATGCCTGCCGGCATTGTCAATACCGACGATGATCAATGGTTCGACCTTGCCCTCCGCGATCAGTCGATTGGCAGTCTCGTCCACTTTCCACTCTTTGGGGCCAAACATCGACGTGCACACGTCGAACAGATTCTGGCCGTCATTCAAGTACAGCACGGGGTATTTCGTATGTGCGTTTTGCTTATCGCGGTAACCCTCGGGTAAAAGGACTCGGAGTTTTCGCGCGTTATGGAAAATAACGCTATGGAAATCTCGAATTTCGAGGTCGCCCGTGGCCGTGGACGTGCAGTGCCCGGGGGTTGCGCTCTTATCGCTCTGCGCATAGGCACAGATACCTAGTACTAGAATCAGTATGGCGTGGCGTAAGCGCATTGCTCGTCTCCTTTCAGCGCTTCGAACTTATCTTGCAGCCAGACTAGATTTCGGGAGTCTACATCAGCGTCTCGACAAGGCATTCCGCTTTCATCCCTAATAACCGGGTAGTAGTCCCATCGCGGGCTTCAGTCGCCTCTGAGGTTGGGACTCGAGTCTCGGTTATTGCTACCCTGACTGTTCCGTGGTAGAGCTGGGCCGGGTTCGTGAACAGTGGTCACAAATTTCTGGAGAGATGTGCGATACAGCCTGCGATTGCTGGGGAGAAGCCCTGGCTTCGCCTTCGTTTCCATATTGACCGTAGCCTTAGGTATAGGTGGCATTACCTTTGTCTTTGCTGTCGTCGACGCTGTGCTACTGCGGCCTCTCCCTTACCACGCGGCTGACCAGTTGGTGGCCCTGACGGCGGCTGACACCGAGAGAGATCTCACCGGGCTTGCCGTGTCTTTCACCAAGGTGGAGCGGTTGCGGCAGGCATCGAAATCACTGACTGCTGTAGGCGCGTGGTATCCGCTCAACGTGAGTCTAAGAATGGGTTCGGTTCCGGAAGAGTTGCACACCGCGCGAGCAAGTCGCGATCTATTTCGGGCTCTGGGAGTTGCGCCCACCATAGGGCGAAACTTTACAGCTCAAGAGGATGAACGAGGCGGGCCTGATGTGGTGGTTTTGAGTGACCACCTATGGCGAACCTCATTCGGGGCAGATCCCACGGTAGTGGGTCGTACGGTCACCATTGATACACGGCAAACAACCATTATCGGTGTCCTGCCGCGACAGTTCCGCTTCCCCTTCATTCAGCCAGAACCAGATCTCTGGGTGCCGCGCCCTTTTGAATCTCCGGCCATGAGCGATGAAAAGGTTCGCTCCGGTGTCGGCTACCTGCAGGTGATCGCCCGGGCAACGACTGGAGTCTCCATAACCGGGATCCGGGCAGATCTGAAGGCAATCGATTCGGCTTACAGGGAGGATTTCCCCGGATTTGCAGACTCCCCGGAAAATCTGGTCGTAACCCCGTTGAAGGAGAGCCTGGTGGGACCAGTGCAGGCGTCTGTGCTGATTGTTTTCGCGGCCATCACTTTGTTGCTTTTGATTGGATGCGTCAACATGATGAATCTGCTGTTGTCCCGGGGTAGTGCGAGGATCAAAGAAGTCGCCGTAAGGTTGGTGGTTGGAGCAACCCGTGCCCAAGTCGTGCGCCAGTTGCTCACGGAGAGCTTGCTGGTCGCATTCCTTGGCAGTCTGGTGGGTATAGTTGTCGCGGTGGTGCTCAGTTCATGGTTGCCCTCACTGCTCGCCGGTACGCTGCCCCGCTCGGAAGACATCACTGTGCGAGGCACCGTGATTCTGTTCTGCCTCAGCGTCAGCGGGGCCACCGCAGTTGCCTTCGGTTTGATTCCAGCTTTCCAGTTGACCAGAGAAAGCCTTGAGCAAGGCTTGCGCGAAGGAGGCCGCAGCTCAACCACCGGTCGGCGCAGCGAGCAGTACCGCCTGGTTCTGGTAGCCGCCGAAGTATCGCTCGCGGTTGTATTGCTGAGCGGCGCGGGAATCGTTCTCAAGAGTCTGATTCAGTTGATGCGCGTGGATGCAGGATTCGATCCAACTGAGGTGACGACTTTCTCGGTCTCGTTACCGACCGCGCGCTATCACGAACCGGCAGCACAACGGGAGTTTTTCCGAAAAGCAATCGACCAACTTCGATCGATTCCGGGAATACGGTCGGCGGCAGGAGTAAACGCTTTGCCGGTGGCAGGTACTACTCCCTTGATTTACTTCTGCCCCGAGGGGTTTGCCTGCAAAGGTATTGGAAAAGATCCTACTATCGCGCTCGGCGTAGTCACCTCGGACTACCTCTCTGTAATGGGCGTTCCCCTGCTTCGCGGCCGTCCATTCGACGATCACGACACATCAGACAGTCAAAATGTCTGCATGATCAATCAAGCGGCAGCCGATCTGTACTTTCGTGGGACTGATGCGATCGGCAAGACTCTTCGCTATTCGCGAGATCGGTTGCCCCGTCTGGTCATTGGGGTTGCTAAAGATGTCCGATTTTCGGGTCTCAACGTGCCGCCTGCACCGGAAATGTACGTGCCTGAGACGCAGAGTCCCCTGATGTTCCCCACCATGAACATCGTTATCCGTTCCGCGTCGGACGAGCGGGCAGTCGTTGCTGCTGCCACAAGAGTCATTGCTGACGTGGATCCCGATGTGCCCCTCGCTGACGTTGCGGACATGCGTTCGCTGGTAGCGCTTTCGACCGCTCAGCAAAGGTTAATGGCAGTGCTGGGCGTCTCGTTTGCAATACTTGCGCTGATCCTGACTACGCTTGGGATCTATGGCGTTCTCGCCTTGTGGGTATCGATGAGGACTCGCGAGATCGGCATCAGAATGGCGCTCGGGGCAACTGAAGGGGGGGTCGTGAGGCTGGTGGTCGGACGGGGAATGAAAGCGAGCGTAGCCGGTCTGGTTTGCGGTCTTGTGGCAGCCATCGCGCTGACCAAGTCCCTCAATAGTATTTTGTTCGGTACCAATCCACGGGATCCGCTGATTTTGGGTTCAGTGGTGCTGGTGGTTTTTTGCGCGGCCTTGTTCGCCTGCTCATGGCCGGCCTACAGGGCTGTTTCGATAAACGCGGGCACAGCCCTACTGGATTAGGCTCCAGGCGACTGGAATAACTCCCCATCGGGTCGGTGAGCAAATCCGCAACGTCTGCGGCCCTTGGCCGGCAGGCCTCCCTCAATGCTTGCGAGATTTAGACGCTGCCTACTTGACCAGCACTGTGACCTGGTTCGAACTGGCGGGAGTCCAGTCGTTTGGGTTTGGGAATGCGAGTGAAGTTTGCGTTCCCATATACTGCGCCCGGATGACATGCGTACCCACTGATAGGACCACGGGCATGGTGTAAATGGCGTTCCCACCATTGCCGATCGTCAGGAACTGAGGCGAACCAAGTGCGCGTTGCGGGCCCCCGTTGACTCTGTCAAAGAACTGCACCAGACCATCCGGCACGGTCAGGTTGGGATTGTTGGGTTGCCCGACCACTTGCACCGTCACGCTGGTCTGTTGGCCCGCCCTTACCACGGCCGCGGCTGCCGTCAAATGAGCGGTCGGCGTCAACTGCTTGACCAGAGTAAACAAACTCCGGCTGTTGGCAGCGCTATAGTTGGAATCTCCCGAGTAACTTGCGGCATTCAGGAAATCGCCGGTAGCGAAGTAGGGCTGCGTGAAGGTGGCATTGCCATTGACCAGCGGAATCGCAGGCGACTGCGAGAAACCATCCACACTGATGAGCGTCACCATTCCCGTCGGCACCGGCCCCCCAGCCTTCGCCGGACGAACGGTCATCACATAGTTTACCGACTGTCCGACGATGCAGGCGGCGGGAATCTGTTCGAAGGTGACGTTCACCAATGGCCCCGTGGCAGCGTTCACTGTGATGGTCGCAGCGTGAAAGAACGGTAAGCCCGGAAGATAGTTGGCGTCACCGGAATAGGTCAAGGTCAGTTTGTCAAAACCAACAGGTAACGACTTGGCAAGATACGTTGCCTGCGGGATACCGGATCCGTAAATGCCGTTCAGCGCCAAGGGAAGCGGACCGGCAAGATGATGACCGTTGTCCCAGAGATCGACCGTACCGGTTGGGTTCACGCCCCCGCCAAACAAGGCCATGTAAACGTTGACCGGTTCTCCTTCGGTCACGACTGCCGGGTAAGTGTCGATACCCGCCTGCACGGCGCCCTTGTCGACCGTAAACGAGAACCCTTGAACAGCGGGAAGGAAGCTATTGTCGCCGCTATAGCTGAGGTTGAGGCGGTGCGGGCCGGGAAGCGGATTGAACTGAGGAACGGGGTTGAATCCCGAGGCGCCTTGCCCCAGCGGGATCGTACCGACCGCTGTCTTGTCGTCGGCCGTGATGTGAACTTTGCCGGTGGGTGCACCCGTACCGGACGCGCCCTTCACGTCGACCTGCATACCGAGAGGAGAACCGTAGGAGACGTGATAGTTGTTATCGGAGATAGCGAACGGAGTTCCGTCGCTGCCCAGGTAGTACAGCATTGGATTCACCACGGACTCCTCTGGGGAAATATGAATCTCAACGCTGTTGGAGTTGCTGGCGGAGAACATCGCATCGCCGCTGTAGTGAGCGCTGAGCGTGTAGTGGCCGCCGGGAAGATCGGAGACGGTTCCACCAAACGCTCCGCTGGTCAGCGTTCCACCAAATACCGCCGCGGAGTCGCCGCTCAACAACGAGAAGTCGCCGGAGGGCGCACCGTTCCCCGAGGCTGGCGTTACCAAAAGCGCGAGAGGAATGGGCTGGCCGTGTTTCGCGGTTTGCGAGCCAAGTTCCATGATGGATCGCGAGTGCAGCTTCCTGGCGGAGCCCCAGGTTGACACCAGATTTGTCGCGTTCACCGAGCCCAGCCCGGTGGACATGTCGTATCCTTTGCCGGCAGGGTAGCCGACCTGTCCCGGAACGGTGTTGTCGCCCGCAGTAGTGTCATTGAAGACGCACGCGCTGGCCCGGAGGGGATCGGTGAGGTTGCTCGAATTGCAATGGGCCAGGTTTTCCGCAGCCGCCAGCTGATACAACGTGTAGTTCGCCAATCCCTGGAACGTTCCGTTCTTTTGTTCCAGCAAAGCCATGACCCCCGCCATAGCTGGGGCCGCCGCAGAAGTCCCGCCGATCACCGCCGCATTCTCAATGACCGTCTGGCCGCCGACAACTGCAGTTTGACAACTGCCCGCGATGCACAGCAGAAGAGGATCATGGCCGGCTGCGGCGGCCATGGCCAGGTCGGGAATGTCGCGAACTCCGTCGTTCGGCACACCGATGCCCGCCTGCCACGAGGGTTTAGGTGTGCCGCTGATGCAGGTGATCACAAAGTTCGTGACGCTGGAAATGCTGCAATTGCTGGGGCCGCCTCCACTGCCGGCTATCGTGTATTGGCCCGTGCCAAAGCACTGGTTAGGATCCACAGTCGGATCACAACTCTCGTTCCAAACGGCTTCGGGGATGTAGCCCGTAGCAGAGGATTGGTCGAGCCGGTTGTTGGGCAGCCAGTAGATCCCGTCGAGACCGTTCTCGGCGAACTCGGTGCCGCCTACCGCAGTGTCAAAAGGAGTACTAGCGGCTCCGCTGACATTTGCGCCAAAAACCGCGGGACTGGAGTTCGAGCCCGAAAAATCGCACCCCGCGACACCGGAATCGCCGGTAGCCACAAACACGGAGATGCCTTCGGCCGCCGCCTGTTGATACAAATTTCGAAAGAATGCATTTCCGGCATTGCCCAGGAAGGCTTCACATGCTCCGAAGCTGCTGCTCATGATCGGCGCGATGCGGTTGTCCACGATATAGCTGGACGATAGCGCGACGCCATCGGTCGTAAACGTCGTCCGAGAAGGCACAAACTTGATGGTGGCTCGCGGCGCGATGGCAGCCGCCCATTCGAGATCCAGGGTGGCTTCTACGTAGTCGCTCCCTCCCCCAATGCCAGGATCTTCTCCATTGAAGATGAATTGGGGATCGTTGGCGGGGAGAAGGAACATCTTGCGAAAAGTCTGCAGATCGGAAAGATCGACGTTGTTCCGTCCGACGATAGCAATAGAGACGCCAGTGCCGTCAATGTGTGAATTCAACAGCGGGGCAGTGTTGTAGATTCGGGCGTAGTCACCCGGCACAACCACATGAAAGGTTCCGTTTGCATTCAGGCCGGTGTAATCGGGTGCCAGCTTCCCCGTTCCCGCGTCGCGATGAACGGTCATCTTGCGGCCGAGGAGTGGCTTGCTCGTGAAGTCGTGCAGCGACAATACTCCGTGGACCACTGGAGCCAGGGCCGCGGGCAAAGAAATGTCTGACGCGTTGGCCAGATGCACTTCCCCGCCCACCAGGTAGTGGTGCATCTCGGTGTGGAAGGCGCGCTCGACCTGGCCGCTCGTGCCCGAAAATTCGATCCATTGCTTTCCCCGGGCCACCGAGCCGACGCTGAACCCCTGCGATTGCAGCCAGTGGCTTACGGTTTTGACATCGTCGTCATGCGAGCCAAACTGTGCGCCATATTGCTCCGGCGCAAGCCACTGATGGTAGCCGGCGGATTGCCGGTCGTGCTGGCTATCGATCAGCTTCTTGAGCGCGGTCTGCTGGGCGTCACTCGGCTTCAAGACCAGAATCATGCGCTCCATTGCGAGATCGCCGGAGGCGCGGCCCAGATCGTTGGCGGCTGTGGCCAGGGGATGAGCGGAGCCGGCGATACGCATCACCACACTGTTGTCGATGGATTGCGTGATTCGCGGCGTGGATTGCGCCCATAGAGACAGAGTTGTTGAGAAGCCTGCGATAGTCGTCAGCACCATCGTCAAAATGACAGTTCGGGAATCCAGCAGCTGGTCCTTTTTCACAAAGAGCCCCTTCCCCAGAACGACGAGTGGAGAGATGCACCGGTGCGATTCGGGGGTCTCGGCCCGTACGGCGTAGAACCAGTCCACCAAAATTCCCAGTGTTTGTCGGCGCGCAAAGAAGTCGTCGAACCTTCCGTCTTCCGCGCCAGAAGCGGCATTTGACTCGGAGCACCGTAATCCAACCCAGAATGCATGAGCAATACAGTTGGGACGGGCCCCCAGATTGCAGGTACCACCAACAGAGGAAATGTGACTTCCGGGGAGCGGGCCCCCACCGTACAAAAGCGGCAAATCCGCGCACCCACGCCCGCAGATCAAACCAATATGAAGATTTGATTCGAAAATGAACCCAAAGAAGGTAGAGGAGATAACGTCTCGACCAATACGTGGTACCTCCGCACTTGGGTGATCGTGACAGAGGTCACACACACGCGATGCGCATGACTTGGGCAGCAGAAGATTCGAGCCTGTAGAGGCTAACAGCGGAGAAATAGTGCAAAAAACGAAAGCGCCCCAGACTCAATCGAGTCGCGGGACGCATCGCTCGAACAGCCCTCCCCAAAGCGCCGCCGGGATTTTCGAGCAGATTGATGGCAAAGGGTTTGTAAAACAACTACAGAAGCTGCACTGATTTTCCGGACTCCCTTGGTATTTACCAGAGAGGGAAGAAAATCAGGATGCGCCACAAGGCAAGGCCCAAGCTGGACCTCAAGTTTCGCCAACTAGACGGCAAGCAGTCCCCCTACTGCCGCGCCCTCTTTGACCAGAGGTCTCGAATACGCCCTTTCTGGTGCCTTGTAAAAGGTATCGAAGAATTCCACCCGGACGGCTACTACTACCAGCGAGTCAAGCGCGATGTGAAGTGGTCATCGATTTCGCAGAAGCAATTGCGGGTCTCCACATTTATCTTTGATCTTTCCCCAGCAGCATGAGGCGCAGCGCGAAGGCTCGTCCGCCGTTGTTGTTAAAGAAAGTCGGAGCTGGGTGGGTCGAGTCGATATTAGAAATCACTCCAAAGTTGGGACGATTGGTGATGTTGTTGAAGCCGATGCGCCCCGCCCAAAGGCGTCCGAACAGATGAACGCGCTTCTCGACCTGCAGGTTCAGGGTGTAGTAGGCCGGCAAATGTAGCGACTCGCTCGGAGGAAAGCCTGCCGCAATTTCTCCCTGATCGGTCGTGCCATAGTAGGGGAGCCCGGTGCGTGCCTCTGCCGACCACACAATGTCGAATTTGTGAACCACGGGCAAACTTGGCCCCGGCAGCACCCCCCAACCGACAAAGCGATTCGGCGTATCCCACGGATACGGACCGGCGAGCTGTGGGCTCAACAAAGGAATATCGAGGCTGAAATCGAATATCTGGTTGCTGCGCGCGCGGGAGCGGGTGTAGGCACCAAATATTTCGTAGTGCCCGTGAAAGCGATGGCGCAAGCTGACCGTAACTGCGTGATAGCGGTCATCTCGGTGATTTCCGAGGAGATAGATACCGTCCACCGCACTATTCAGCGTGTTGTAGGTAAAGGCGTGAGTCCCGCGTTTGTCCATGGCCTCGATCTTTAGAAGAGTGTCAAAGGGGAGTTTCTTCTCCAGGCTGACGCTGGCGTTGATGTAACGCGGCGCTTGGAGTGAGTTTCGATTCACCACAAATGTGGTTGGAACCGGGATGGCCGCGGGTTCCTGCGCCGGCGGCGGCTGATTGCAGGGAACAATCTGGCCGTTTGCCTGCTGCGGGCACCCATTCGAGTCGAAGAAGTAATCGACCCTTTGCCCCTCCAGCGGTTGATGAATCAATCCCAGGTTGGTTGCGTCGTAGACAATCCCAATTCCTGCCGACAGCTTGGTCGTGCCTGCCCCATCCAGACGAAAAGTCCCTGCCAGACGCGGCGAGAGTAGCGGAGTGCGCACCAGTTCGTCCCAATCGAGGCGCAGGCCCGGCTCGATCAGCAGGCGATTCGTGATCAGCCAACGATCCTCGGCGTAGACGCTGCCTTCTGCGCTATAGGTCGGAGCGAAAGTGCCTCCGGAAAACGTTGAGTAGCGCGTGCAGTTTGTTGCCGGCACTACCGGAACTCCATTGCCATCGGCCTTACACGGCAGCACAGTCTGCCCCGGCTCCGGCGCGCCCTGCTGCTCGAATGAGATCGGCTGGCGCAGAAACTGCGCGTTGTAGCTCCAAACGGTCGACATCGAAGCCGACCTTGAAATCGTGCCGCCCCAGCCATTCCTGCGGTGGAAGGTAGAGGTTCGTGATCGCCTGCGTGCGGCGGGCGCGCGCATCTTCGTGCAGATAGTAGTTGCCGGCGGCGGAGAAAAATAACTGGATGTAAGGCAGATTCCCCTGCGGCCGCAGCGTGGTGTCGTACTGGGTAACGCCGAAGCCGGTTTCCAGCAATGTTCCGTTGTGGAAATAGTACTGATCCTTCAGCGAACCAAAATATGCCGTCTCTACCTGAGTGGGAGTCGCCGTCTGCGGCACCAGGAATCCCAGGCCGCTGTATTTGTCGTGATAGTAATTCGACAAAAAGCTCGCAGTGACGATATTGCGATTGGTCAGATTGCCTTGCACCTTCGCCAGATTGTCGGCGCGCCAGACGTAGTCACGATCCTTGCCCACCGGCAGCGAAGTATCGACGTTGTCGTCAAACTCCCCGTCGAGCGCGTCGATGAACCACGCCTTCCCCTTGATAATCGGGCCGGAGAACGTGTCAATGGGTGTCCATTGCGCCTGGAGCCGACCTTGCGTGGTCCACACTGCCGGTACAAAGTCAGTCGAGGTAAAGCGATATTGATCTCTGCCCATGCCTGTGTTCAGGCCCACAACGCCGCCGGAACCTTTCCCCAACTCAGCCGGTTCGCGGCTGGGAATGACCTCCAGCGAGCGGAAGGACTCGATGCTGGTGCGCACCGCAAGTTGCCCATTGGTCGGCTGGCTCACGTTAAATCCGTCGAGCAGTACCAGTGTCTGATAACCTTCGGCGCCGGCCACGTGCAGTTGGCCAAAGCCGTCGGGCGTGACTCCCGGGATGAAGTTCAGGGCGCCGTGATAGTCGTGCGGGCCGGGATAAGGGATATCGACCATCTCTGTGCCGGTGAGTTCGTCTTCCGCGGCGATCTGAGCTGGGTCGATCGCTGGGCCTGACGCGACGACATCAACTACTTCACGCACGGCTTGCTGGTGCGAGAGCGTTACATCGATGTTGGCAGTGGCGCTGGCCTGCACATTACCGGCCTGCACATTGGTGAGCGACGAAGTGTAGAAACCGCCTTTCTCCACGCGAAGGTCATAGGCCCCGGCGGCCATACCCGCGAACTCGCAGTGACCGGAGAAATCGGTTTCGCAGCGAAATGAATTGGCATGCGCGGCAGCGGCATTCTGCAACTGCACGCGCGCGCCAGATACGGCCACTCCATTCTCGTCCGTTACCACGACGACCACTTTTTGCGATTCAGCGCCGGGCGTTTGCGCGACAGACTGAGACGCAGCAGCGATCGACACTGCCAGCACCAGCGCGGATCGTGCGATCACGTTCGCCATCCCGTATTTCGGTCGCATCCTCTCTGTCACTGTAAGAATGTAAGAAACCACCACATTTCGTCTAGAAGAACGGAGCCGCAAGAAAAATCTCCGAAATCCCGGGCGAACTGCTCGATCCGCTCGTGGCGAATGTCGCGAATGTGCCGGCGGGCTCCATGGCTACGAAGTCGCCGCCCAGCGGATTTCCGCTCGCGTCCGCCGAGATCAGCGTGAGACCCGGGGTGCAGCTTCCTGACGCCAAGCCGCACGGACTCGCTGCATACACTTGCTGGCCCGAAACGTTGGGTAGCAGCCTCGCGCTCGACGTGAACGCGACTTTCCCCGCGCCGATCGACGGATTCGAGCTGTCGCTTGTACCCGGCACTCCATTTTGATCCACAGAAACTACCACCGTATTCTGCGCACCGCAGCCCATCTGCGCGGTCTCCTGCAAAATGCAGGTGGTGGTTCCGATGATCTGCCGATTCGCCGTACCGGCTGGCAGCAGATTCGGGGCGCGCGTGGCATACGCGATGTTAATCCCGCCGAAGTCTGTCGCCGGCGACACGCTGTCGCCCGTGCCCAGGTTGCCGTTCGCATCCGCAGAGAGGACAACGGTCACATTGGGACAAGGCAACGGGATGCCGGGAATCGAGAGAAGAAAACACGTATTCCGCGCATAAATCTGCTCGAAGCCATTGCCGGGCGTAGCGGCGGCAATATTGTCGGCGAGCGATTCGAACGAGAGGACGAACCCAACCGCGTCCAGCGACGGATTCGTGGAATTCTTGTCGCCCGCGTTGTTGCCGGTGTCGAACGAAGCGAGTGCGAGCGAGGGCGTACAGCCCGGAATCTGCCCCAGCACGGGAAGCGAGGGGCATTGGCGGCTGAGATAGATTTGCGAAACGCCCGCAGGTGCCGCTGTCGTATTCAGGTTCGTTGCGGTGGATTGGAACGCGACGAAAAACCCGAAGGCCGAAATCGTGGGATTCAGACTGGGAGCGTTTCCTGGAGCGCCGGCGGGCGAAGCCGAAATCAGCGCCGTAGACGGCGTGCAGCTTGCCACCGGCCCAAGCATGCTGTTGCAGGTATCGCGCAGATAGATTTGTTCTGCCGGCTGCGTCACTCCCGGGACCAGATTTGTGTCGTCGGACTCGAAAGCGACGAAGCGTCCGTCCATAGAAATTACGGGCTTGTCGCTGCCTTGCACGCCCCCAGCGCCGGCACTGTTGTCGCGTGCGACCGAGATGAGCGTCGTCTGTGGAACGCAATTCGGCTGTCCGGCAAAGCAATTATTGCGCACATAGACCTGTGAGAGTCCGCTGGTAGCGCTGTTCGCGAGGTTGGCCGCAACCGAGTCGAATGCCACGAAAGCTGCCCCGGCCGAAACCGAAGAATGCGTGCTGTTGCCGTTGGCTGGAACAGGCGGCGTACTATTGTCGACCGACTCCACCATTGGAAAAGCAGTCTTGGCCAGGACGAGAAACGGTACCGCGTTCGACGTCCCACCATTCGAGCCGGGATTCGTCATCGAGAGCTGGACTTGACCCGCAGAGGCAATCGCGGATGCGGGAATCTGCACGATTTCGGGGCAGATTTGGCCGCTGCCGCAATTCAGCAGGCTGGTCGGCATTAATTGCTGTCCACCAAAATTCACTACGGCGTTGGGTGCAACGTTCGCCGCGAGGATCGCCATTGAAAACGTAGGGCCTCCCGCAGGCGCGAGGGTGGGCAGGAAAGCCAGAATCTGCGGCGCGTTTGACGGCGAACTGGCTTTTACCGCGAATACAACCGTATTGGAGGTCAGCGACGAATTGGAAACAAATACGTTCACCGATCCCATCGTCACTACATCTTTTGACGGGATCGAAACCTGCATCGTCGTGCAATTGTTCGGCGATGCACACGACGCTGGCATCGTGGTGGGGCTGAGGATGTCACTGCCAAAGTGAACGGTCGAAGCCGCGGAGAATCCCTGACCGGTCAACTGCAACGTGAAACCGCCACTGCCGGCGGGCACGCTCGCCGGAGAAATCGTACTGATCACCGGAGCCGAGTTGTCGGAGTTGCCAGAGGGCTTCATCGAGCCCCCGCAGCCTGTCAGCATGGTGCAAGTTGGAAGTAGCGCCGTAGCCAGTATTAAAGATCGTAATGAAGAAAGTATTGCACGCCGGTCCATACCCACCCCCCGTTTGTCGGACTCAGTTTTCGAGCCTTGTCTTCAAGCTCAGTTTTCAAGCCTGAAGCTCTCAGTCACCGCTTCGCTCTGCAGGGGATGCGATTGGAGGACGCGAAGCGCGCTTGCGCTTCCACCGTCGCACAGCCAAATCATAGAAAGCCGGCGGGCAAGTGAATGTAAGGAAGTGTCGGCACGAATGTCGCTGCAAACCCGCTAACTATGGACACTTTCTTACATTTTTCATGACCGGGTTATGGTAGGAAGGAGCCGTGGTTCACGCTTGCGGAAGATCTGCAAGTAGTGAAAATAGCGACGGGATGGCCATGGCGGCTAACATCACATGGGAGGCAGACGGCATGAAGCCGATCCCGGTTTTGCTGGTTGACGATGACGAAGAGTTGTGTGCTTCGCTCCAACGCCTGCTGAAAATGGATGGTTTCGACGTCGAGTCTGTACACGACGCTGAGTCTGGCGCGCGCTATGCGCTCGAACGGGAGTATGACCTGGTGATTCTCGACGTGATGCTTCCCGGCGGAGACGGACGCAAAGTGCTGCGCCGCATCCGGCTCACATCGCAGGTGCCGGTCATTATGCTGACGGCGCGCGGCGATGAGAACGATCGCATCGCCGGCCTCGAGGGAGCCGCCGACGACTACCTGCCCAAGCCCTTCAATCCCCGCGAGCTGATGGCGCGCATGCGCGCTGTCTTACGCCGCAAAGGCGGCTCGGCGCTGCCTCAGGTCTTTGTGATTGGCGACTTGCACATCGACTGTGGCAAGAGAAGAGTTACGCGCACCGGCGAGGAAGTCACACTGACTGGGGCGGAGTTTGACATTCTGCTGTTGCTCGTCCGCTCCGCGGGCAAAGTGCTCTCGCGCGACGAGATTGCCGAGACGGCTCTCGGACGGCCGATGGGCTTTTTCGATCGCAGCATCGACAATCACATCAGCAATCTGCGCAAGAAGCTCGGCACCCATGTGGGCGGGGTCGAGCGCATTCAGAACGTGCGTGGAGCGGGCTACGTCTACACCGGCGAAATCGTTGAGGAACGCAAATGACTCGCGCACAGATGTTCCACAGCATCTATTTCAAGATTTTCTTCTGGTTCATCCTGGCCTCGGGTGCCACCAGCGGCACGGTTTTTCTGGCAACCGTTGCCACGCACTCGCCTTCCCTCGGCCCCAGCTGGATGATCGGGGTTCTCGACCAGTACGCGCGCAGCGCAGTCGATATCTACGAGGCCGGCGGAAAAATGCGGCTCACGGAATATCTGCGGAAGATCGAAGACATCTCATTTCTCCAAGCGACTCTGCTGGACCCACAAGGCCGGGACATCGGCGGCCGTGGCATTCCGCAGGGCACGGAGGAAGTTCTGGCGAAGGCGCGCGCGACCGGGGAAACGCAATTTCACATTCGTGTGCTGTGGACGGGCGCATCCGTGGTGGATAGCCCGGGCGGACGATACATCCTGGTGGCCAAGGTTCTCCTTCCCTATCGTGGTCTGGTGAGTGGAGCGGTCGCCGTTACCGTGGGGGAATGGCTTCTGCCCGCTCTGCCGGGCGCGTTGCTGTGCTTGCTCCTTGCGCGACACATCGCATCGCCCATCCGCACCTTGCAAAACGTGGCGGGAAGAATTGCGGACGGCGATCTCTCGGCGCGCGCCTTGCCGGCAATTTCGCGGCAAAAGGACGAAATCGCAGACCTGGCGCGCGATTTCGACAGAATGGCGGACCGCATCCAGGCCCTGCTGCGCAAGCAGCAGGAGTTGCTGGGCGACATTTCGCATGAGCTGCGCTCGCCGCTCACGCGCCTCAACGTTTCGCTCGAACTCGTACGTCGCGGCGAAAGCGACGGCGTCAAGCGTATGCAGGCCGATCTGGACCGGCTGGATGATCTCATCGAGCAGGTACTGACTCTCACCCGCCTCGAGACTCGCGGCGACCTGAAGCGCGAAACTCCGGTGAACTTGCGTTCCATTGTTGAAAGCGTAGCGGAAGACGCGCGCTTCGAGGGCCAGGAAGAAGGCAAGTCGGTCGTGATTGCGCGCGCCGAAGATTGCTGGATGAAGGCAGACCCGGCGCTGCTGCGCAGCTGCATCGAAAACGTAATGCGGAACGCGGTGCACTACACCAAGCCACAGACTGATGTGGTGATTTCGTTGTGCCGCATCGCAGAGCCGGACTCACTGGTGGCGCGTATTGTAGTTTCAGACCGCGGCGATGGCGTGCCTGATGAAGCCCTGCCCCGCCTCTTCGAGCCTTTCTATCGCGTTTCAGAAGGTCGTGAGCATCAGACCGGTGGAACCGGCCTGGGTCTCTCCATCGCGCAAAGAATCGCCGTCGTCAACGGTGGCAAAATCCACGCCTGCAATCGCGACGCCGGTGGTTTGGAAGTGGAGATTTGCCTGCCGATCGAAGACGCAGGTTGACTATAGGTAAGTGAGAAGCGGCGGAGCGCGGGATCTCTCTCTGACTTCGAGCCGTCGGAACCCTTCTGTGCGAGGAGCTCCGAATCAGGATAGAGTCTGGCCGCGCCGCGTGAGTCGCGGGAGCAAGATCAGGATCATTCCATAGAACAGGAACGAAACCACCAGCGACGCAGCATTGCCGAATCGTAAGTCCTCAAATAGAAGCTTCAGCGTGCCGAAGCCGACCGCGGCATAGGCAACCCAGCCGAGCTCGACTCGCTTCCAGCGAGAGCCGATTGAACCGAGGGCGAGAGCCAGCGCGCAGTTCACCACGGTGCGGATCACAGATAGAACCGAAGCGGCTAATTCCATGCGAGCCGCGGCTGCCCATACGATTGCGACGACCACAAGGGATGCCCCTGTAAAGCCCACCAGCACGGCGGGGATTACCCAGAGCAGACGTCGTTTTGTTTGATCCTCAGCGTGGCGCGAGCCGATGACATAGCTCAGAGCAGCCGAAATTGCCACGACCCAAACGGACCAGTCCGGCGCGGCTGGCACGGTGCCCGCCAGAGCGTTTTCGACATAAATCGGAAGAAATGAAACGGCGGTCGCCGCCGCCAGATAAAACGATGCATGCAGGCCCAAACTCAATTTGCGCGTGCGAGTGTATGCGAATGCCGCCGCCACCGCGGCCACGCACAAGAACGGTACTCGGAGAGTTGCGGGGAATAACAGGAAGGTCGCCGCCAGCAGCAGGGCCGCCGCCCAGTTGGCGCACACGCGGCGATTGCGAGCGTGCTCCTCTTCCGCAAATCGCGACAGCGTTCCCCAGTAGCACACGGCCGCCAGCAGCAGGAACGACACGCCGAGCGCCGGAGCGGCCGAGCCGTGGCTGGCTCGCATCGCTCCAAACGACGCCAGCACGAAGGCGAGCACGCCCTGTCCGATTTCAAAGATCGTGATCCTCCGCCGTAGTCCGAAACTGCGAACGCCGATGCTGCCTCCGTACACCGCAAGCAGCGCCAGACACAACACTGTGATCGTCACCGAATCGACGGGATGATAGCCCTCTGGCACGCCCTCGGAAGACGTCATCACATCAATGAGCAACCACACCGCGAAGTCCGCGGCGATCGCGGGAACCGCGCGCAGGCTGAGCCGGTGTCCCAGGCAGGCGGCAACTTCAGTGGCCAGCGCCATGGTCAACAATGCGGCCGTGAGTGGTACAAGTTCACGCGTCGCAATGATCAGCGCCAAAGCCGTGCTCACGGCCGCTAGGGTCGCCACCCACGGGATCACTTGCAGGTTGCGCTGCCATGCGAGCGCAAGCGTCAGCACCACGAAGGCCACCAGCACCCCCGAGCTAAAGGCCGGCGATAGAACCTGGAAGCGCACGGTTGACTCCCACAGCATGGGAGAAAGAATGAGCACTGAGGTGACGCTGTAGCTGGTGCTGGCAAAACGGTCGGTGTCGTGGGATCTAACGGCCCAAATCATCCAAAATGCGGCGTAAACGATGGCGGCCAGAGACACCGGCAATTTCAAGGTGGTAGCCGATTCCGCGATGGCGCGCAGCAGGTAGGCTCCGGCGATTCCGAGCACTGCTTTGCCGAGAACGGGAACGGCCCCGCCCGATAGATCCAAGAGAGAAGTTGCACGCCTTGGCGCCCGAACGTGTGGTTCCTGGATTTCTGTCCCGGTCAGCCGAGGATAGCTGGAGGCGGCTGCCGGATCTTCCAGGACAGAGATGCGGCGTTCGAGCTCCCTCACCCGTTCGCTGAGGTGCTCGATATCCGATGCGATGGCGTCCGAAGCTTGCGCCATTGACTTCTCCGCATCCGGCCCCGCGAAACGGGGCCTAGGTGGTTCCGTGCGCCGGAGTAGCACTGGAGGCAGGCAAGGAACCCGCGTCCAGCCAGGGCGGCAGGAGTTTTACCAAAACCCACAAAATGCCGAAGGGAAGCAGCATGAGCACGATCGCGGTCAGCAATCCTTCGCGCGTGGCGAAGGCCATCTTGTACGTCGTATACCCGAGGAAACTCTTGGAAAACAGCTGGCCGCCGATGACGACATTCCAGCGCATGGCAAAAATGCCGATTACGGTCAGGCATCCGGCCAGGGCATAAATCCGTTTGCGGATCACGTCAGTGAATTTCCAGAACTGGGTCAATCCGATGAGAGCAATGGGCGTTACCGTACCGAGAAGGATCTGCACAATCACCTGCGATTTCCAGAGCCGCGTATGCACCATGAAATCCAGGCTGCGGAAAGATTCGTCGGCTTCGTAGATGCGCTGCAGCAGATCGAGCATCTCCAGGCTGAAGTCGATGATGAAGGTGTAGAGCAGATACTGCGCGATCTTATCCAGACAGCGGATATCGATTTCCCGTCCCCGAAGGCGCGTGGAGGCCATGTACAGCAGCATGACGGCAGCGATGCCGGATACCATGGCCGAGAAAATAAAAACAATCGGCATCAGGGGCGACGACCACCATGGGTTAGCCTTCACCGATCCGAAGATGAAGCCCACGTATCCATGCAGCAAAAAAGCGGAAGGGATTCCGATGACGGTAATGAAATAGCCAAGCCTCTCATCGATCCGCAGCGAGCGTTCGCTGAGGTTGCTGGAACCCAGGGTCAGCACGCGATAAAAGAAACGCGCCACGCCCGTCGAAGCCTGGGACTTCGCGACAATGTCGCGCCGGTAGTCCAGCCAGATCTCCAACAGCAGCACCGCCATCAGGTACCACAGATATACAAATCCGAACATAGCCATGGCAGAGGAACGGTGTGGCGTCAGATACATCTCGAGTGAACGCTCGGGATGTCCGAGGTGCAATTGCAGGGGCAGGGGGGCTACCAGCAGGAAAGAGAGCGCCGTGAGCAGAGCCAGCCGGTAGGTCGGCTTCACCGCATCCACGCGGAACACGCGCTCGAGGGAAGCCAAGATAAATGCGCCAGCCACAAGCCCCGTGATGAAGGGATACAGAACGATGAGGACGCTCCACTGGAGCTCCACTTCGTTCGGGTACATAAAGCCTTCGACGGGGATTTGCACGAGCCTCCTTGTTGCCTCCCGAACCGGCCCCGGGCGAGTGCGTCCGGGGCTACGCGTTATCGAACTGAACCATCCATACCGTTGTAAAAAACCTTGGCGCCAGTCGCCATGTGCGGCTTCAGAACCTGCACGTTGTGAGTTCGCAGGAACTCATGAATCGGGTCTTTCGGATTCTTCAAGTCAGCGAGCTGGCGCGCGCCTGTCGGGCAAGCCTCGCAGCACGCCGTCGTAAGGCCCTTCGTGATCCGGTGATAACAGAGCGTGCACTTCTCGGCTGTTTTGGTCTTGGGATTGATGAAACGGCATCCGTAGGGACAGGCCTGCACACAATAGCGGCAGCCCAGGCAATAGCTCTTGTCGATGAGCACGACTCCGTCGGGCGTAACGAAGGTCGCCCCGACCGGACAAACCTGCGTACAGGGAGAATCGGCACAGTGATTGCACAGCTTGGGCACGAAGAAATTCTTGCCGCCGAGTTCTTCGTTCGGTGGAAACCCCTGTTTTCCGCCGTCCGGTGACTCCACGTCCGGCTTTTCAATCTTCCAGTCGGCCACGTGGTAGCGCTCAATCCATGTGCGGTAATAGCCTTCGGGAACGTCGTTTTCCTCCGCGCAGGCGCGGACACAACTGCCGCAGCCGATGCACTTGGGGATGTCGATCAACATGGCCCACCAATGCTCGCTGAGTTTGTAGTTGGGAGAGGCCTCAGGCGTGCCTGCCTGAACGTAGTTCCACGCTACCGCCGCAGCGGGCAACAACAGGAGTAAGCGACGGCGGGTGATGTCCATTACTTCTTGCCTCCCGCCGCGGTTTTCTCTTGCGACTCGATCTTTGGTTTATGCGGCTGATGGCACGTGTCGCAGGCGAGTCCCCCCGAGTGATCGGCGGTCACGACTTGAGGAAAGTCCTTCGGCTTGGCGCTGTTAGCTTCGTGACACCGGGCGCACAAGATAGCCGTGTCGAGCTTTGCCGGTGTAACGGATGTGGGATCGTCGGCATGCTTGGCCAATGCCCCGTGGCACGCCTCGCAGGCGACCACCACGTGCTTGCCTTGCTTTTTCTGATCGACGACATCCGTATGGCAGCCTTCGCAGACGTCGTGGCCGGCAAAGGCAACGGGCCGGGCAGCAGCTTCCGCAATCGCGGCGCCGCGGTAGTGACCGTATTGTCCAAAGCTGCGCGGTACGACCGCCTCGCGCAGGACGACGAACGCAACCACGGCTATGGCGATGACGACTGCAAGCCGGACGAGGTGTTCAATGTCCTTAAACAATGTCGTCTTTCCGCGCCAGACTCCGGGCGCACTGTGCGCGCTAAATTGCGCAATGCTCTTCGATACCTAGTATTTCTGTCCGGAACGATGATTGGGATCACAGAATCCCGTGATGGTGGTCACTCCGCTTTCTGAAGATGCTGTCCAGGGAGGTCGAAGAAACACACGGCGGCCACGAAGACATATGGCCTGCATCACATCTGGGGTAGTGCGGCGCTGTCGAAATTCGGCAAGAGAGCTAGCGGCTGAGTGCTCTAGGCAGCGACCAGCGACCGTCCCAACAAAACGGCCCCAGTATCACGCGCGCCAAATCACCGACGCTGGTGATGATGGTCACATCCTTCCCAAAGACAGGCATGGTACATAAACCCAATCCGCACGCATGAGGTTGGGCGCTGGACCGTCTCCCGGTCAGCGGAACGTCCTGCTCCCAGGAAGGGAAGACCCTATGCTTCCGCCGAATGAGTCGTTCATTGGGGCCCTGCAGAAAAAAGGCGTGAACCGGCGACGATTTTTGAAGTTCTGCACCGCCATGACCGCGACCCTGGCCCTTCCGCCGCGTTACGTGGCCCAGGTCGCCTCGGCTCTGGAGAAGGCGAAGAAGCCGGTGCTGGTGTGGCTGCAGTTCCAGGACTGCGCCGGGAACTCGGAAGCCATCCTCCGATCGAGCCATCCTTCGGTGCTGGAGATCGTGCTCGACCTGCTTTCCTGGGAATACCACGAGATCATCATGGCCGGCGCCGGGCATCAGGCTGAGGCTGCGCTTCAGCGCGTTGTGAAAGAGGAAAAGGGCAAATATCTGGCCGTGGTCGAGGGTGCGATTCCGCTGGCGGATGGCGGGGTGTACTGCACGGTTGCGGGGAAGACGGCGCTTTCGATCGCGCAAGAGGTTTGCACAAACGCGGCGGCAACCATCGCCGCCGGGGCGTGCGCGTGGTACGGCGGGCTGGTTTCGGCGTCTCCGAATCCCACGGGAGCGGTAGGAATTTCCGAGGCGGTGCCGGAAGCCAAGGTCATTAACCTGGGCGGGTGCCCGCAGAATCCGGTCAACACGGCGGCCGTGCTGGTGCACTATCTCACGTTTGGCGAACTGCCGGCGGTCGATCAGTATAACCGCCCGTTGTTTGCTTATGGGCGGATCATCCACGACCAGTGCGAGCGGCGCGCACATTACGACGCCGGGCGTTACACGCAGGAGTGGGGCGATGAAGGCCATCGCAAGGGATGGTGCCTGTACAAGATGGGCTGCAAAGGCCCGGAGGCCACGTTCAACTGCCCATCGGTGCGGTTCAACGACGGCACGAGCTGGCCGGTGAAGTCCGGACACGGATGCATCGGCTGCGGCGGGTACAACTTCTGGGAAACCAAGTCTCCGTTCTACGAGCGGTTGCCGAACGTGCCGGGATTCGGCGTGGACGTCAGCGCCGGAAAGATTGGAATCGGAATCACGGCGGCGGTGGCGGGAGCCACGGTTGTGCACGGAATTGCCAGCGCGATTCGGGACCGCATGCGGACTCCGCCCGGGCCCGACAAGATCTAAGAGCAGGATAAGAGCAGCCTAAGGAGGAGCATATGGCGCGCATCGTCGTCGACCCTGTGACTCGAATTGAAGGCCATCTTCGCATTGAAGCGGAGGTCAACGGTGGCGCAGTCACCGATGCCTGGAGTTCAGGAACGATGTTTCGCGGGATTGAGCTGATCCTGAAAGGGCGCGACCCGCGGGAGGCGTGGATCTGGACGCAGCGCATTTGCGGCGTGTGCACCACGGTACACGCGCTGACCTCGGTGCGCGCGGTCGAGGACGCGCTCGGGATCGAGGTGCCGGAGAACGCCGATCTGATTCGCAACATTATTGCCGCCAGCCAGTACGTGCAGGATCACGTGATCCACTTCTACCACCTGCATGCGCTGGATTGGGTGGACGTGACGCTGGCGCTGAAGGCTGATCCGGCGAAAACGTCTCAGCTGGCTGAGTCGATCTCCCCGTGGCCGAAGTCGAGTCGCAATTACTTCAAAGCGATTCAGGACCGGGTGAAGGCGCTGGTGGAGAGCAAGCAGCTCAGCCTGTTCAGCAGCGGGTATTGGGGACATCCGGCTTATCACCTGCCGCCCGAGGCCAACCTGCTGGCGGTGGCGCACTACATCGAGGCGTTGGAGTTTCAGAAGGACTACATCCGGATTCATGCCGTGTTGGGCGGGAAGAATCCGCACCTGCAGACATATCTGGTCGGCGGAATGGCGGCGTCGATGGATCCGGACGAGCCGGGCGCAACCATCAACACGGAGCGGATTACGTTCCTCACCGAACTGGCGGGCAAGGCGCAGCAGTTCGTCGACCAGGTGTATGTGCCCGACGTGCTGGCGGTGGCGAGCTTCTATCGGGACTGGTTCGGACGCGGCGAAGGTCTGGGAAATTTCCTCTCCTATGGCGACTATCCGCAGGGAGGAGTGAAGGATGCGGCGCGCTTCTATCTGCCGCGAGGAGCGATCTTCGGTCACGATCTGTCGAAGGTGCATCCGGTCGATCCGGCGAACGTGACCGAGTACGTGACGCACTCCTGGTACGAGTACGGCGACGGAGACCGGAGCGGCAAGAATCCTTACGCGGGAGAGACCAAGCCGAAGTACACGGGCCCGAAGCCGCCGTTCGAACACTTGGAAGTGGAACAGAAGTATTCATGGCTCAAGGCGCCGCGGTATCAGGATCAAGCGATGGAAGTGGGACCGCTATCGCGCATGTTGGTGGCGTATGCGTCGGGACATGCGGAGGTGAAGGCGGCGGTGGATGGCGTGCTGGCGCACTTGAACGCGCCGGCAACGGCGTTGTTCTCGACGCTGGGACGCATTGCGGCGCGGGCCATCGAAGCCAAGGTGATGGCCGGGCAAGTCAGCAAGTGGGTGGCTCAGCTAGGGGACAAGCTGGGACACGGCGACCTGCGTATTCACAACGGCGAGAAATGGGATCCGGACACCTGGCCGAAACAAGCGCAGGGATGGGGATTCCACGAGGCTCCCCGGGGATCGCTGGGACATTGGGTGCAGATCGAGGATAAGAAGATCAAGAACTATCAGTGCGTGGTGCCGACGACCTGGAACGCGGGGCCGCGCGACGCCAACGGCCAGCGGGGTGCGTATGAGGCTGCGCTGCTGAAGACGCCGATCGCCGATCCGGAGCGCCCGGTGGAGATTCTGCGCACGGTGCATTCGTTCGATCCGTGCCTGGCGTGCGCGGTGCACGTAGTGGATGCGCGCGGGCGTAGGTATCAGCCGGTAAAAGTGGCGTGAAGGAAATCGTGGCTTGAAAGGGCACGGCTTCCAGCGGCGCCCTTTCAAAAGCCACAACTTGGAAGCCACAAAGGAGGCCTGCCATGGGCTCACTGGCACCAGGACAACATGCATGGAGCGAGGCGCATCGACCCTACCCTTCCACCTTGCCGGTGCGGACTTATGTGTGGGAGTTGCCCGTACGGGTCTCGCACTGGTTCATGGTTCTGCCCATTGGCGTGCTGGCCTTCACCGGCTATTACATGCACGATCCGTTCATCGTGGCCAAGAGCAGCACGAGTTTTCTGATGGCGAAGATGCGGTTCATTCATCTGGTAGCCGGGTCGGTGTTCATCAGTGCGTTTCTGCTGCGCATGTATTGGTTTTTTGTGGGGAACGACTGGTCGAGTTGGCGCTCGTTCTGGCCCATCAAGAAACGGCAATGGCGAGGAATGGGGAACATGTTCGCTTACTACAGCTTTCTCAAGAAAGATCTGGTACACCATGTGGGGCACAACGCGCTGGCAGCGGTGACGTATCTTCTGATTTTCACGTTCATGCTGATTGAGATCATCACCGGCCTCGCGCTTTACACACATGTGCGGGGATCGTGGCTGCTGGCATGGCTGTTCCGATGGATTCCTGGAGTGATCGATATTCAACATCTGCGGCTGGCGCATTTCTGCATCATGTTCACGTTCTTCGCCTTCGTGATTCATCATGTGTACAGCGCCGTGCTGGTTTCCTGGGAAGAGCGGAACGGCCTGATCGAGAGCATTTTCACGGGCTACAAGTTCATTCCCAGGCACGAGTTGGAAGAGGATTCAGGCCAGGTGAAGTGATGGAAGCAGGGCCGGGCAAGAGGGTTGTGCTGGGACTGGGAAACGTTCTGCACGCCGATGATGGGGCGGGGGCGCAGGCCATCAAGCGGCTGCGCGAAGATGTGCGAGTCCCGAAGGACGTGGCTCTGGTGGAGGGCGGAACCCTGGGGCTGGAGCTGCTCTCTTACATATGGGATTGTTCGCACCTGATCGTGATTGATGCGGTGGACGTAGGGGCAGTTCCAGGCACCGTGGTGCGGATGAATGGGGAGCAGTTGAATTCCCTGCCCGGCAGCAGCAGCGTACACCAGTTGGGAGTTTCCGATCTGATCGTAGCGTTGCGGGTGTTGGCGCGGCAGCAGCCGACGGTAGTGCTGTTGGGCGTGCAGCCCGAGACGACGGATTGGAGTACGGAGTTGTCTCCCGCGGTTGCTGCGGCGCTGGATGCGCTCGTGGAGGCCGCGGTGCACGAGTTCTGCACACCAGACCAGCAAAGCCCTGCTGCTTAAAATCGACTCCAGAATCCCAGAGTGACTCCCCGAGTTCCAGTCCAGAGTAGTTTCATCGTCATCGTCTGTCGGAGCTGGGAAGCGCTCGGATAATCGGCGACTCGAGAAAAAGCGGCGGGCTTACAGCCCGCCGCTTCGTTTGCAGGAAGGGAAAATCGCTTGGGTCAGTCGCCGGTGCCGCAGGTGCAAACGGCCTTGCCGCTGCCGAGGCGTTGCGCGAACGAGCACTGCTCGATGAGGTTGAAGCTGAACTCTTCCTGGCTCAGGGTAGCGTCGGTGAAGGCGGTTTCCGTGATGGGATACGCCGCGCCGACTTTGTTCTGCACGTGGCTGGCCCAGGCGCGAACCGTGGCCACTGCCTCAGCGACCTCCGTAGTGGGATCACAAAGGAAGAGTCGGTTGGGGAGCTCGGACACGATTTTGATAACGCCGTTGTTGGAGACCACTCCGGTCAGCGGGTTGCTGGTAAGGTCCTTGCTGACCGACAACGTGCGCAGGCCGTTGGGCGTGACCAGGCAGCCGCAGCACTCGCTGAGTTGCTGATCGTTGTCGAACACATAGATCATGGCGCAGAGACTCTCGGGGCTCCCGCCGCCCTCAGTCTCGACCGTGCCCGGGTTGTCGATGCGGACGGTGGCGTCTGGAGCTCCGGCGACGCCGTTGTTAGCGAAGTAGTTGATCTTGAAAACATCCGGGCCGGTGATTTCTTGAGCGGATGCGCTCACTCCGAGCACGCAGGTCCCCAGAATGACCAGGGAAATTGTTAGCATGTGGCGCTTCATTACGAGACCTCCTAGTTGTGGTGGCGCCGCGGTCCGGGGGGAGTGAGCAGCGGAGAGCACGTCCGAGGAAACATATCCGATCTACGGACGGTCGCAAGTCCCCAGGTTGATTAGTCCGCACTTTCTAGGCGCTGAAGCTACTCCGAATGGAGTAGCCGATCGACACGGTGCAGCGCACGGGCGCGGCCTTTAGCAATTACGAGCCAGCTTCTCAATTGTTGCGATCAGGCGTTTTACACTCATTGGCAATTGGGCTGACCGGGGTCAAATGAGTGCTATGGCGATTTATCAACAGTCATCCGCGGCTGGTATGTTAGGTTGGCCCTTGTGACTCTCGGCCTGTAATCGTCGTATCTTGATCCTTATGAAGATTCGACTGCTGGCGGCAATTCTGGTGGTTCTAGCTGGCGCGGGCGGCGCGCAGGCACAGGCGACGTTTCCCCTTGAAACGAAAAACGCGGCGTTGCGCTACTGGGCGGCTATGGCGGAGTTGCGGGAACCAATCGTCGACGACGACGCGACGATGAATTTGTTGTCTGCGACGTTCGCTGGGCGAGTGGAGTGGGACGAGAAGAAACTCGGACCCCTTTTGGATTCCAACCTTGACGCGATTCGCACGATGCAACAGGCTACAAAGCTTCCGGAATGCAGTTGGGGGTTTGACTACCGACACGAGGAGAGGACACCGCCTTGGTTTCTCATGCGAGCGCGGCGCCTGGCCCAGCTAAATGGGTATGAGGGGATACGCGAGATGGCGCACGGCGATTCACAGGCTGCCGTGAATACGTGGCTGGCAGGGCTCAAGTTTGCGCAGGATGTATCGCGCAGCGGGCCAGTGATCGTGGCGCTGGTGGCGGGGGCCATGTTTTTGGACAACCTTGAGCCGCTGAGGGATAGCGCGCGCCGGGGAAAATTGAGCGAGGAAGAGAAGAAAGAGTTGTCTGCGTTTGTGAAGGCGATGCCGGAGGATGGCTTCGATTGGGGATTGGCATGGGGCGTTGAATGTGCAACCGGAGAGCAAGCTCTTGAAGAGCTCCGAACGTCGAGCAATCCCAAAGCGTTATACGAGAAGGAAGGGCTTAGCCCGCCGAAACGAGGGCTTCCTCCGACGGCGGAGGAGATTCGTGCGTACGAGGAATACATGCTTGCGGCGCAGTCGGCGTTGCGTGAGCCACCCGGCAAGGCAAGGGCGCGCGCCGATGATTTGGAATCAAAGAGGCGTCGCCTCGGAGAGCCGGAGCAACTTCAGGCTACCCATTTTAGTCAAAGCAACGGCACGCGAGTCCAGATTGCGACGCAGCATGAGGAATTGATGCAGGCGCTGGCTTCAAAATAGCGCTCGGCACTCAGGCAAAGTACTAGCCGCCCGCTTCTTCGGCTGCCAAGAAGTCACAACTCAACCAGCAACTTTCAAGATTACTTTGTAAACAGGCGTTTTCACTCATTGACCTTTCGGCCTGGAATCTTCGGTCTGCAAAGTTGACAGCGTTGGAAACGATGGATGAGCCGTTTCCATAGTGGCCAGCTTTGCTTTTCAACTTCGTGTTGCCATCGAGGTCCAAACACCCTCTTTTGAATCTCGGGATCGCTGACACCCATACCACGGCTCCCAGTTGCTGGCGCAGAAAAATCAAATGGCATTCTCCACAGAGTGGGTTGGCTAAGATTGTGCAGGCAAGATCACGAACCTTGCAATCAGGCGTTTTCACTCATTGAGAAATCGGGCCACCAGGGTCTGAGTAGATTCAGTTTGTCATTGTTGCGACGCTTGATGACTTCCTCAAGGTCGATGATTCGAAAATGCAAAATCATCGGGCGAATCCCGTTTGGCAGGCTCTGGACGATGCAATCTCCGCGAAATAGTGCATCTCATCGCTCGGGTAGCAGTTGAAGACATCGCCCGGCGAGGTTGCGCTAGCGGAATCTCCGAATCAAAAGTATGTGCCGGTCGGAGCGGTAGAGGCCAAGGACGTAGATAGTCGCTTTCCCCTTCGCAGAATAAATCACCTGGCGTATCCGGAGCAGCGGCAGTCCGTTGGGAACGCACAGCAGCCGGGCGGTGTGAGGATCGGCGGAGGTCGCGTCAATCTCCTCATCGGCGTGCGCGATCTCCAGCCCGTAGTCATGTTCCAGAATAGAAAACAAGGATCCGCGTTCGACGGGCGCTTCGATCAAGCCGGCGAACTCCTCGGCGGACAAGTAGCAGGTTTCCAGGGCAAACGGTTCATCCGCTGCCGATCGAAGTCTTTCCAGTTTTATTAAGCGGCTGGTCGGGGGCAAGGAAAGTCGGGCTGCGATTTCCTGCTCAGTGTTGATGATGCCGAAGCTCAAAATCTTGGAAACTGCGGACAAGCCTCGGCCCGCCATCTGCTCGGTGTAACTCATCAATTTGTTGAAGTGGATTTTGGGCGGCGCCACGAACGTCCCGGAACCCCGCCGGCGTTCGACCATGCCTTCTTTCTCCAGCCCGACCAGGGCATGACGCGCAGTCATCAGGCTCACCCGGTGAATTCTGGCCAACTCGCGCTCCGAGTCGACCATATCGCCGGGTTTCAACTGACCGCTCTCGACGCGCCGAATGATCGCAGCTTGAATTCGCTGGTAAGCGGGCATTCCGTTTCGCCGGGTTTCTCCCATGGGTCTCCGATCCCTCCCAATACGGTAAACGTAATCTCAAGGTGCTATATGGTCTTTCGCAAGGTGCTATATTGCGTTGCTAAATCGGGCCAAGTTCCAGGA